>Ga0233380_1000023_pt1 | contig 135233 bp, 114 predicted proteins | sample ElkDunMinimDraft_9_FD_191541 | JGI IMG/M metagenome (GOLD analysis project Ga0233380, IMG submission 191541) | Fecal eukaryotic communites from dung pellets of Tule Elk in California, USA - Elk Dung F36 | ecosystem: Host-associated > Mammals > Digestive system > Large intestine > Fecal... | reverse complement strand
AGGTTCTGCTGATCAATGCCTGCGGCAGACTGTATCCGATGGATAGTTCGCGCAACTTGAAATAGGTAGAGCTAAACAACTGACCTTCAGAAATATGGTCCATTTGTCCCTTTATCATATTCCTCACGTCAGTTCCATGGACACCCGCGTCCAATCGGTTTGGATCACCTGTGGAGTTAGGCTGATAGGACCCGTCTGCCATAAGCGCAGCGCCTTGGGCGTAATAAAGTGCATCATATTCTGTTCCGGGTGCTCTTGCCCCCCGGGCCATGGCACTCTCCACGAGTTGGCCGGCCCCATTTGCCTTATTGTAAAATCTCGACACAAATTTACCGCCTACCTGACCGGCAAAGAGGAAGTTAAGATGTACATTCTTGTAGGTCAATTGGTTTGCAAAACCACCTATCCAATCCGGATTAACATTTCCCAGATAAATGTCTTCTGTGGTAGCCATGGCTCTTCCATTACTTCCGATAATTATCTCACCCTTCATCGGACCGTCCGGCACTCTTTGGTAGCCAGGACCCCAAATCGCTCCCATTTTTTCTCCTTTACGGGCTTGTATCGAAGCATTTTCTCCTGGCGCGGACTGGACAATCTTATCCACTTCCTCAGTCAAGGCCACTACCGTACCGGTATTGTGCGACCAGTTGACATTAAAGCTCCAGTTCAAGCCCCTGGCCGACCTGATCGGATTGGCAGATAACATCACTTCCACGCCTGTGTTTTTAATCTCTCCCGCATTGATGATGCGATCGGATTGACCGGAACTTTGGACCATCGGCAAACCAAGAATCTGGTTTCGGGAACGGATATCGTAGTAGGTGACGTCTAAACCTATGGCATTTTCCCAAAGTCCGAAAGAGGTGCCAATTTCATAGGTTGAAGTTATCTCAGGCTTCAAATTAGAGTTCATCAGGGTGCCGTTACCAATCAGGGAGTAGTTATTCCCCCATGGAGCCCCATAAGAATACGTGTTTACAATAGAATACGCTCCGGCGTCATTCCCGACCTGTGCCCAACTGAACCGCAATTGTGACTGACTGATAACAGACGGCAAGGACAAAATATCCTTCATGTTGGAATTCAAACCTACAGAGGGGTAGAAATAAGAGTTATTGTCCGCAGGTAGGGTACTCGACCAGTCATTTCGCATGGTTAGGTCCAAATACAACAAGCCTTTGTAGTTAAGGTTGGCCAATGCATAGACACTGTTGATACGTTTTTTGTGGCTGTAATTGCTGGCACTTAGGAGACTGGAAGTATTTCCCAGATTGTAGACTCCTGGTACAAGTAACTCAGAGGCATGGGCAGAAAGACTGGCTCCTGACTGGTCAAAACGGTTTGCTCCCGCAGAGAAAACATAACCGAAATTATCATCTGCGGTGGTTCCATTGTAGGTCAGCAACAAATCGGTATTTCTTTCCTCATATTTAAGACGCGTTTCCTGGTAGCTTCCCTTAGGAGAATCCACTGTGCTTACTGCCCATTTCATGGGTCGGAAATCGTGGTACAGATCTCCGGCGGTCCTCACCTGCAATTTAAGTTTGTCAGTAAAGGCGTATTCCAGCGATACATTTCCAAAAACCCTGTCCTTATCCTGACCCTTCGTATTTTCATACATCAGGAAAAACGGATTGTTGTGGTTTTCTCCATAGTTATACTGAAACTGTCTCAGCCCCTCCAGTCCAGGCTGCCAATAATCACGCAGACTGTTTATGTCTACCTGCCTCGTCATCCATGTGAAGAAGTACATGATGGTATTTCGGCCATAACCATTGTCGGGACGGTTGGTGCCGGTTTGTTTCATGTAATTGATATTGAAAGAAGAGGTAAGTTTATTGGTGAGCTTATAAGAAGAACTAACATTGACCTGGTACCGATCCAGGTTGTTGTTGGGGATTACCCCCATTTCGTTTAAGGATGAAAGCGATAGTCGGTAGGTGCCTCTTTCATTCCCACCAGAAAGCGCCAAATTATTATAAACCTTACTTCCGGTATTGAAAAAGTCCTTGATGTTGTTTGGCTGCGATGACCAAGGGGTCTCTATCACCTCTCCCCTGTTGTTAATTGCCACGTCACCACCCCGGAATCCATTGGTAGTGGGCGAGTCGAATTGCCTTTCCAAAGTTCCGTTATCTAAACGGGGCCCCCAGCTCTCGTCATACCCGTCTCTCACCCCATCAGGGTATATTGACCAGGAAGCACCGAAATTGGATCCTTCATACAAGCCATCTCTCCCCTGACCAAATTGGTTCTGGAATTTAGGGAGCCAGGCTACTTCTTCCACAAAATAATAGGTGTTGAAGTTAACGTCCATTCCCTTCTGCGCACTTCCTTTTTTTGTTGTGATTACAATAGCTCCGTTTGCTGCACGAGATCCATATAAAGCGGCCGCAGCAGGTCCTTTCAATACGTTCATGGATTCAATATCGGCCGGGTTGACTTCCGCTGCGCTATTTCCGTAATCCGCATTGGAATTGGAGTTGTTTATCCCATCATTTCCTACGGGAACCCCATCTATTACAAAAAGGGGCTGATTTCCCTGAAGGTTGAGGGAGGATTCTCCCCGTATGGTAATCCGGGAGGAAGAACCTACGCCCCCTGAGCTGGAGATCTGAACGCCGGCCACTTTACCTGCAAGGCTGCTCACGAAGTTTGACGCTGGAGCCTCATTTAGCTGTGCCCCATCTACTTTTTGAGTGGAATAACCCAATGACTTCTTCTCTCTTGAAATACCCAAGGCAGTCACGACCACCTCTTCAAGTGAGGCCGTGTCCTCGACTAAGGTGATATCAAGTACGGTCCGATTATTAACTTGTACCTGTTGGGAAACAAACCCAATAAAGGAAAAAACAAGTGTAGATCCTTCGGCTACAGTCAGCGAATACCTCCCATTCAAATCAGTTGCAGTGCCGATAGAACCTCCTAGTACAGATACCGTTACGCCGGGAATAGGATCCCCTTTGCCATCGACCACCGTCCCACTAATGGTAGCCTCTGCACCCAAAATCGAAACTGGCTGCAACAGGTTTTGCTTGTCGGCTTTTTGCACATGGATGTTATGGTTGATCTGCTTGAATTCCAGCCCCGTTTGTTGGGCTATGGCGACCAATACCTCATAAAGGCTTTGGTTATTGTCTTCAATATAAATGGAAGGAAGATTTCTGATCTCCTTCGTGAGGTAAACAAAGTTAAAGTCAGATACCCTTTCGATGCTCTTAAAAGCATCTTGGACGGACTCTCCATCCAAGGGGATACTCACTACCACATCCTCTATGCTTTTTATCTGGGCATTTCCATTCCAGGCAAAAAGCAGGCTCATGGTCAAGCACTGTATCAGAAAAGCATAGGTGAATAGTTTGCTCATGCGTACAACATGGGTAAGTATAAGATTTTTCATATCTTTACATGGTTTATTTGGCTGTTGTTCAAATTGTTGAATAAACTGGCATCGGTTCCTGATTAGCGTCATGCGACCCGATGTGAAATCAACCGGAGGTGTTCCCGCACTTCCGGTTTTTTTATGGATGATTCTACTCTTACATAGGCTATTAACGGTTCTTGGGTTAATGTTTGAAGGTTATATTTACCTTGTTCTTTTCGATTTGAAAATCCAGTCCGGCTGTATAGCTCAGTCCCTCTAGGACATTCTCCAGTGTTTCATTGTAGAACTTGCCCTGAAGGTACATTCCTGATTGGGGCTCGTTATGATAGTGAAAAGTAACGCCGTACCAGTTTTCCAAAGTTCTGATGGCTGTAGACAATTCGGTGTTGTTAAACACAATCATTTTCCTGGTCCACCCAATCACTTCATCATCATCAAATCCCGTTTTAAGAAAATCCCCCTTTTCCGGCTGTATTTTTAACGACTCTCCGGGTGTTAAGATGATCTGATCCTGCTTTTCCGTCGGCAATTCTATGGCTATCTTCCCTGTAAGCAGCGAAATCAGCAAATTTTCTTGCGAATAGGCCCTGACATTAAAAGAAGTTCCCAATGCCGTCGTGCACACTTTACCTGTCTTTACTGTAAACGGGCTATTGGGATCGTGGTACACCTCAAAGAAAGCTTCCCCTTCCAAAAAAACTTCCCTTTTGTCCGGGAAAATATTTTCATTAAATCTCAATACACTTCCAGAATTGAGCAGGACCTTCGTGCCGTCTCCAAGGGTGACACTTGATTTGACTCCTGGAGGAGTCGAATACACTTTAAAACTTATGGGCACTGGCTGTACAGCCCTCGGCTCTGGATCAACAAGTGTATTTGCCAGAAATCCCAATCCTATCATAAACATCAGGACAGCAGCTATTCTTGCTATCCATCTTAGTTCGTACCATTTGCTCTCCCTCTTTTTATACCGTGTTGTTCCAGACAAGTGGTTGATGGGAATGACCTTTTGGTTGTTGACCGGGTTTGCCTCTAGTTCGGTATATGTGTCCACTTTTTGCCAAATCTCCTGAAACTCAGTGTCCTGAAGGGGGTATCGATTAGAAAACAAATCCAAAAGCAACTCCCTAGCCAACTCCACATCCTGAACGGCTGTGGGGTTTTGGGCCAGATAGCCCGCCCATATTTTGTCCGAGTCGGGATTGGTATGCAACACCCACTTCCTGAATTCGGGGTTTAGCACCAAATCTCGTACGGAGTTTCTATAAATATCCATTTGAAAATGTTTTCATAGACATGTGTCCAAAACATCTTATTTCTATCCTTCATTTATAAAAAATATTCAGAAAATTTATTTTTCTAGTATAACATGAAGAGCAAAAAAACCACATAGTGCTTTCTCAGGTTACAAATAGCCTTCCAGGTCAAAGTATATACAGATTCCACATTCACTCCCATAAGCTTAGAGATCTGGTCATTGGACAAATTCTCAAAAAAAATGTAACGGACCACCTCTTTCTGTCTGAGAGGGAGGCGGTCCAAAGCATCCAGAAGTCTTTGGTTTACGGTTTCTTCTTTTTGAAGATGGATAATGCCCATGTCCGCATCATTTCGAAAACACAAAGAATGTACGCCCTCTTCCTGCTCCTTGGCATGCCGTTTCCTTTCGTTGGTTATTTCTTTATTGATTTTGTAGCTTAAAGATCGAAAAACGTACATTTTGATATTCTTGACGGCTCTTCCGTTTTTTCTGTACCTCCAAATATCAATAAAAAGCTCCTGTATGCAGTCTTTTACAAGACTCCTGTTAGGTACAATCGATAAGCCGAATGCCATCAAGTCATGGGCATATAAGGTATACAATCCCTCCAACCCGGTTTTGTCGTCGAGCTTTATTTTTTCCCAACATTCCTTTTCTTCAAAAACATGACTGGGACTATCCTGTGCGGTGAATTCGGCCATTATTTGGGTCTTGCTCTCGTTAATTCCCAATGATACAATTATAGTTTCATAAATCCATTGATCGTATCATTTTGCTACAAAAAATTTTGGAAAATAGGTTATTCCCAGAAATAGCTTTCTTGTTATCGCTTATAATCTAAATCTCCGAGTTTAATCCCATCTTAAAAAACACAGGAAAGATCAATACCTGAGCCGTTAGTTATTGGGCTCATATCTAACAACTGTCCTTACCGTTGGGGCACTGCCCGCCTTCCCAACGTTCACCTCAAAAAGGGTCAATAGTACGCCGCCTGGAGCCTTCTTTGTGCCCAAATTACCTAGAAAAAAGCAGGACGCAATTTTACGTTGACGTAAGGCAAAACCCGTCTCACTCCATCAAATTCAGCTATCTCAGGTTTATCTTCAATAGCAAATCATCAGCAGTCACAAAAAGCGTGGTTTCTTGTGGAGAAAAGGCACAATTTGAAACCAGTGAGTTAATTTTAATCCTACCAAGACGCTCGCCGGACGCACTGAATATCCAAACTCCTCCCGGTCCGGTAACAAACGCATTTCCATTTTTATCAACTTTTATTCCGTCAGGTAGCCCCTCTCCTGCTTTTATGTCGCCCGAAAAATCATGGAAAATACGCCCGTTTGTCAGCCCTCCTTTTCTGTCTAACTCATAAGAACAAACAAATGGTTTGGCGGGATCTGAATTGGCAATCAGCAGTCCGTATTCTCCAGGTAAAAAAGCAATTCCATTGGGACGGGTCAAGGAATCCAATAACAAATCCACCTTTCCTGCGCCCGATATCTTGAATACACCTTGATAAGCTATTTCTTTAAAAGGACTATTTTCCCCCTTGTCCAATCCATACGGAGGATCCGTGAAGTATATTTCACCATTACTTTTAAATACACCATCGTTGGGACTGTTTAATCTTTTACCTTTAAAATTTGTAGCAAGATTCTTAAATTCAGCATTCGGACTGTCCAACGGAGCCACCATGGCAGCCACTCTTCTATCACCTTGTTGGAAAAGAACCAGGTTCCCATTGGGCCCGAGCAACAAACCGTTGGAGCCTCCTTTACCACCTTTCACTTTCCTATCGTTGGTAAAACCTGACGGTTCCAGATACAATTCCACGCCAAGTCTCTCCGTCCACTTGTAGACAATGTTTTTGGGAATGTCAGAAAAAAGTAACATTTCATGGTTTTCGATCCAGAGAGGACCCTCTAACCAATCAAATCCCGCACCGAGAATTTCAAAATTGGATTCCTTACTGACAATGCTGTCCAAAAGGGGACTAAACCGCTCAATTTCGAATTGTAAGTTTTCTCGTTGTGCCTGGGCCCAGCAGGTAATAATGGATGCGAAATAAATAAAGACAATCAATAAATCCGAGTAACGAAAAGATACCCTTTGGTAAATCCCTAGTATTTTCATAATAATCTAGACTAAAACAGACTTCCCCTAGCCAGGTGCAAATTCAAATCCGGCTGATTTAATCGAATGGCTTCAATGATTTCTTCAGAAATACTTGTTTCATTGAGGTATAAATCTTGAAGCGATGAGAACTTAATGATATGCAAGAGGTGTCCGTTGCTGATTTCAGTTTTAGAGAGGTCCAAAAGTTTTAAATTTGATAACTTCGATAAATAGATTAACCCATTTCCATTGATTTTGGTCTGCTGAAGGTAAAGTTCCCGTAAAGCGGTCATTTGACCAATATGATAGAAACTATCATCGGTGATGTTGCTGCCAATGAACGAAGCTTTTGTGATGTTTGGAAAAACCGGTTGCACATTCAGCAAATCATTGTCTTCAAAAACCGTTGAAGGAAATGTCATCGAAAGGGCAAGCCCACTTTCGTCCTGAGGATCGATTTGAAGTAGAAAATTGCTTGCTTGGGAAACGGATTCGATCAGGTTTTCTGCACTTTGTTTTTGCCTGAAGCGATTGAGCTCCCGATTTTTTAATTCTACCAGAAAGTCTTGCATCAACGGCTGAATCTCCATGTCCAAAACAGCCTCTTGAACCGTCAGCTCAGGATTGGCACCTTTATCGATCCAATAGGAAAGCAATTTTATCTCCTCTGCAGTGAGAGGGGTTTTTCCGTCGGGAGGCATATGCTCTTTTTCGTCAGGCGAGAGTGTTACTCGGTGATAAAGAGCGCTTTTATGGGAAGAGCCAGGTATGAGGGTGGGATCGCCCTTTCCACCGTTTAGCAGACCCTGATAAGACGTCATGACAAGATCTCCTTTTGCTTTATCTTCATTGTGACAGCTCATACATTTCTTGTCCAAAAACGAAACGATCACATCATCATACACCAGCAGCTCCTCCAGCGGTTTAGACTCCAATTCTTGCTCATTATTCAAAAAGCGAGGCATATATTCAGTCAAATATTCCCTTCCGTGAGTCAAAGAACCCCCTTGGTGACTTGTGTAAATCAATAAGGCATTTGTTACTAAAAGAATTGAAATATAGTATCTGTAGTCAGTTATCGAACGGGATTTGTACCAGGATAAAAAAAGATAAAAGGAGACTATAGTGGCATAAGTAAATGTAATCCCTCCCCACAAGTGTTGCGCCATGATATCTCCAGTATATTCCCCTGTATAATAAAGCATAAAGCCCATGCTTAAGGAAATTATACTTCCTGTCAAACCTAGAACCAAAATAACTCCTATGGTTCTCGAAGAGATTTCCCATTTGAAATAACTCCTAAATATTTCAAACATCAACGCTAGAAATACCAGTACGACCGGGAAGTGAATGACAAGGGGATGAAACCTGCCGATAAAATAAACAAGTCCGGGAGCGAATTGCTCAGCAGGATCAACCAAAGGTAGAAGGAAAACAGCAATTCCAAGAATAGGTAAAACCATTCGAAAGCGAACAGCTGTTTTCCAAAAAAAATTAAATTGTAGATTTAAGCGACTCTTCATAATTAGGAATAAATTTCACACAATTCTCCGGTACTATCTGCAAAACTTTCTACAGGCATTTCAAGAATTCTAGCCATAGAAAGGTATAAATTGGATAAAGGGGTTTCCTTTTTAAACTGGAGATTCTGTCCGGTTTTCAAGGCTCCCCCTCCTTTTCCTCCTAATAATACCGGCAGGTTATAAGGAGAATGTGAATTGCCATCCCGTAATCCGGAGCAAAACATAATCATTGAATTATCGAGTAAGTTACTGTCGCCCTCAGGAATCGATCTGAGTTTTTCCAGTAAATAGGCATATTGCGCTACGTGCCATTGGTTAATGAGCGTATATTGCTCCAATTGACCCGCATTATGTGAATGGTGAGAAATTTGGTGGTGACTGCCTTTTACCCCCTCCAAAAAGGAAAAATTCCGGTTGCTCACTGAGTTGCCAAACATAAATGTCCCCACTCTTGAGGCATCACTCCAGAAAGCCAAAGCTAGTATATCCAGCATCTGACGCGTCTTTTCGGTGACATCTATTCCCACATACAGTTCATTGAATTCTTCAATCCTAAGATTAAGCTTCACCAATTCCTTTCTCATTTTAGGAGTTATCTGTTCTCCTAAGGATTTTGCCTTTTCTTCATTTTGAATTCTCTTTTCAACAGAACGCAGGGATTCTAGGTATTCCTCCAACTTATCCTGGTCCGCACGGCCCAATCTCCGCTGCAAAGCGTCGGCATCTTCCTTCACCAAATCCAAAACGCTATGCTTCCACCGCTGATCCCTTGGTGTAGTATCAGGTAAAAAATTTCTAAAAAGCCGGTCAAAGGCCATCTGTGGTTCAATTTCTCTGGAGCAGGGTTGGGTTGGCGTCTTCCATGAGATCACGGAGCCATAAAGCCTTGTAAAGCCCACATTGGCATCTATTCCGGAATGGATTCTCTCCATGGCATATTGTAATGAATCAAATGCAGTCCCAGATCCTTTGTGTTGTGCCACCAACTGGTCAAAGGATATTCCTCCGCTATTGAGGTTGTCTCCGACAGTTTGATAAATAGGATAGCCGGTAAGAATATTGGCCGTCTTAGCATAATGGCCATCAGCTCCTGGGAAAATGGATCCCTTGTTCATCAATTCATTAAGTACAAGGATCTCATCCTTAACATTCGCCAAAGGCTTTAACGCCGGGGATAAATCGAAATTCGAACCATAATTAGCCGGTGTCCATTCGTTCGTGTTCACTCCGTTAGGCATAAACAGACAGGCGAATCTGACCGGCTTTTTAGGCATATTGTAATAGCTCATGCCGGGCGGCACCATTGCCTGTAGAAACGGTAGAGAAATACAAGCGCCGAGTCCTTTCAACATGCGGCGGCGGGAGATATGCCAGTTGCTCATAATGTTTTTATTTAGTAGTCAATAGTTTAAATTTTTCAGCAGTGTCATTGGTCCGATACCTAAACGGATAGCTGTTCGTCAATGCTAAGATGAATTCTTCCGTGTTAAAATCATTTTTAAGGAGGTTATCTGTCAAACCTTTCATAAATAATTCATCCGTAAAATCCACCTTTCGACCAATGGCATAGGTAAACATCTTTTCGGCTAGAAGCCGAGCAAACAATTCCTTCTTGGTCACCAGGATTTCCTTTAATTGACCTGGTCCGTTGAAGATTTCCCCGCTGGATAAAGTATCCCAAGCGATAATGGGGCTTTCCCCATAACTACTTCTCCATTGGCCAACGGCATTGAAATTTTCGAGGCCAAAGCCTATGGGGTCCATTTTTTGGTGGCAGCCAATACAGGCTTTGTTGGAACGGTGGTGAACCAAAATATCTCTCAGATTTGAGTTCTCGTGACCGCTTTCCTCCTCAGAAAGCTCCGCCACGTCTGGTGGAGGAGGCGGTGCCGGCGTACCAAGCAATTGTTCCAGTACAAATTGTCCACGTTTCACCGGACTGGTTCTAAAAGGAAGAGACGTGGAAGCCAGTACACTACCCATACCCAAAACTCCACCCCGGACCCGGTCTTTTGTGGTGACCTTTCTCATGCTGTCACCCTCTACATGGGGTATACGGTAGTGTCTTGCGAGCTCTTCATTGACAAATACATAGTCACTGTCCACAAGCTCCATAAAATCCTTACTTTCTGTCAGGACATAATGGAAGTACTCCACCATCTCCTGATACATCGAGCTTCTAAGAGAGGGGGTAAAGTCGGGAAACTGACCCACATCCACCGGACTGATGTCTTTAAGTTTGTTGATACCGAACCATTGGGTCGCAAAAGATTCCGAAAACCTTTTCGTTTTGGGATCATGTAGCATCCTTCTCACCTGCTCCCTGAGTACTTTTGGGTCCTCCAGTCCCCCGTGGTAAGCAATCTCAAACAATTCTTTGTCGGGTGGGCTCGACCATAAGAAATAGGAAATGCGGCTTGCCAATTCAAAAGCACTCAACTCGTAGGGATGGTCTACAGGTTGCTCCTCTTCATAGCGGTAAAGGAATTTGGGTGAAATTAGGACGCCCTTCAAAGTTTCCTTTATTGCCAAATCGAACCTAGATTTCCCTTGCGAATTGTCATAGATTTTCTTGAAAAGCATTAAGTACCCTTCCTTTTCCTCAGGTTTTAAGAATCTTCGGAAAGCTTTGCTCGCAAAGGGGATTATCACCTCTTCCGCAGCTTTTACGGAATTATGATCCTCGACATTCTCTGAGAAAAAACCTTTCACCCATCGAACCAATTTACTCCAAAGACTTTCCCTGTAAGACTTAGGCACTATATCACGCCATTGAGGCCCATTGTATGCTTCCTCCAGTATGTCCTCTGCAGCCTCATAGTACTTTTCCATTCTGAGCGGCGTGAAAAACAACGTATTGGCATAATTATCAAAACCAGCTCCACCTGACCCATCGGAGGGAAAAACTGCCTTCGCATCAAAATGAACTCCCAACAGGCTTAAAATGGTGTACTGATACTCATCGTGACTTAGCCTCCGAATCACCACCCTCCCAGGATCACGCGCATTGAGGGATTTGTTGAGGATTTCCTTAATTCCCTTGACCAAATCCTCTTTTTCGAGAGAAGACATCCGGGGTTCCCCATCCGGCGGCATGTTAGTGGTTTCTACTTCCTTTATTACATGCATCCATAGACGTCCGGAATTTGTCATCCTCTCTTCATAGTTTTCAATTCCGACAAAGAAATTTTTGAGGTTAACCCCACCAGATGCTTCGTGGTCATTATGGCAGGAAAAGCAATGTTTCTCCAGAATGGGCTTTATTACTTTGACAAAATCTTCCACAGGAGGATCCGCTGTTTCAGCGGCCGTAATTGGACCGACATACATGATGAAAATAAACAATACGATTAATTTCATGGGCAAAATATGCATTGGTACAAAGACACTTCTGTTAGATTTTTTTTTAATTCTAGAATTCATCGGTTGACCACTAGTTTTCGTTTGGATAGCCCATTACCAAGGATCATTCTGGGTAAGTGCCGGATTATTGTTGAGCTCGCTTTCTGGAATAGGATAATACTGGAATTTGGAGGAATAATTCTGCCAACCTTCCACCTTGGATGACCTGAGCGTTTCTTCGAGTAGGCCCCATCGCCTCAAGTCAAACCAATGCAGCATTTCACGGACAAACTCCAGGTTGCGCTGATGCTGTATTTCTTTCATCATCACTTCTTTGGTCCACTGCTTCATCTCAGGCTCCTTATTGACAAGCTTTGCCCTGTTTCTGATCCTTTGGACTAAAGGCGCAGCCTTGGCGACATCCCCCTTCATGGTATAGGCTTCTGCCAACATTAAAAGGACATCAGCGTAACGCATTACATGTTCATTTAAAGCAGATCTATAGTCGCCCTCGTTTTCATTCCACCAATTTTGGTACTTCTTGGTCCAAACAGCCGTATCTGCATACAATTCAAGAAAAGGTTTCTGGTAATACATCGCGCCGGGATAATTCCAAACGATCGTCGTAGTGGCGCGGGGATCAAAATCCCCTTCGGCTGTTTTTTCCTTCAGGAAGGCTTCCAACAACGTTTTTGTAGGACGTATCTCCTGCCAGCCAATTTTGGGACCCGCTACTTCCTGGGCAATAACCGTGGAGGTAGCTCCTTTCCCTCCCCAAACGTCCGGACGGAGACGGCTATACTGAATTTCAAAAATGGATTCTTTATTGTTTTCATGTAATCCATCGAAATTATGGGCGTAATCCTCCATAAGGTCATAACCGTATTTCCCCTCATCAAGCACGAGTTTCTCAAACTCGGCTACCGCCTGGTCCCATTTTTCTTGGTATAAGTAGGCTTTGCCGAGAAATGCGATTGCTGCGCCGTTTGTTATTCTTCCGGCTTGGTCAGCCGGATAGGAAACAGGGAGGTGCGGAGCGGCTTCTTGAAGGTCGGTCACAACTTGTTGCCACACCTCCTCGATGGGTGACTTTGCTTTAAAGTAATCATCTGAACTCTCTGCAAGCGAGGTAACTATGGGTACAGCGCCCCATTCATTTGCTAAATTAAAATAGTTCAGCGCCCTTAGGAACTTAGCTTCTGCTACAAATTGATTCTTTTTATTTTCATCGATGTTCTTGATCTGATTGGAATAATGGATCACTTGATTCGCCCTAAAAATCCCTCTATAGCACCAGTTATACAAGGTCGCAATTTGCCAATCACTCATTGTACTGATAAAGGTTCCGATATTATACCGGCCAACAACGTCTGTGGACACAGTGAAATTCTCTGTTCTTCCTTCCACCAACTGGGGATTCGTTCTCTGGTAATAACTGCCATCGGAATTTTCGCTGAGCGCCTTATACACGGTTGCCAATCCAGATTCCAGATCCTTTTCGGTTTGCCAAAACGTCTGATTCGTTATTCCGTTGGGGTTATCGAGTTCCAAAAAGCTATCCGAACAACCAACATACAGCAATGAAACAAGCATTACTGACAGAATCTTGAAATAGGTATATTTATTCATTGTTAAAGTTTTTAGAAGTTCAACTGCAAACCGACGTGGTAAGATCTTGTAAGTGGGTAGACTGAAAACTCCACTCCTCTACCGGCCATACTTGAACCGTTTTGGCCGCCGCCACCGATCTCGGGATTATATCCAGAATAGTTGGTGAAAGTGAAGAGATTTTGGGCGCCCACATAGACCCTTGCTTTTGACATTGACAGCCGATGGATTACATTTTCCGCGACATTGTACCCCAATGTGATTGTTTTAACCCGGAGGTAGGAGCCATCCTCAAGGAATCTGTCAGAATTGTCCACGCCATTCCTATTGGGATCGGTAATGATCAGTCTGGGGAAATCTGAATCCTTGTTAAAGGTGTATGAATTCAGGGTTTTCTTCGAGTAATTTCCCCCTTCCCTTACTGACTCCAGGTAAGTAGAAAAACCGTTCATGATCTTATTGCCGTAAGTTCCCTGAAAGAATACGGACAAATCGAATCGCTTCCAATTGCCATCCAAACGTAGACCAGCTTCAAAATCCGGAAACGGACTGCCGCTATAAACTCTGTCTACTCCGTCGATCTGACCATCATTGTTTTGATCTACAAAACGAATGTCGCCAGGCTGTGCATTCGGCTGGATCAATTGCCCGTCTTTGCTATGTGCTTCCACTTCTTCAATGCTTCTGAATAAGCCATCCGTCTTCAACAAAAAGAAAGAATAGATAGGATATCCCTGTTTGGTGTAGTTAACCACATCACCGTGAAGGGTTGCTTTGCCTCCTTCAAGAACCTGTGAGCCAGAACTTAGCTTTTCAACATTGTTTCGTATGGAAGAGAATGTTCCTGTAACAGAAAACGCAAACTCATTTTTCTCATAATAATAGGCAGCTAAGGCTTCATAACCTCTATTGGAAATTTCACCGCTATTTCCGAAGGGGGCTTCCGCTACACCTACCGATAAAGGAACAGGTACTCTTAGAAGAACGTCACTTGTTATTCGGTTAAAATAATCAAAGGTTAGTTCAAATTTGCCCGACCACAATCCTAAATCAAAACCGATATTGCTGGTCGAGGTGGATTCCCATTTCACCCCTACTGCCGGGTAGGAAGTTTGGATACTCCCCGTCCAAAGCTGTGCAGGCTCACCGATGCTGTAAATATGTGAAGGAGTAATGGTGCCTAGGAACTGATAATTACCGATCTCTTGGTTACCTAGTACGCCATAACTTCCACGGAATTTAAGATTGGACACCGGTGATTTGATTGCTTCATAATTGTCCTGGCCTATGGCATTCCAAGCAGCGGCTATAGAAGGAAAGTATCCATAGCGGTTTTCCTTGCTGAATTTGGAAGAACCGTCGCGTCTTAAAGTAGCCGTTAAAATATACTTCTGTCTGAAGGAATAAATAGCCCTGCCAAAATAGGACAACAAGGTGCTCTCATTAGCAGTACCGTAGATGCTTGGATTTACACTTCCAGCACTCAGGACCGTAATTCCTTTAGGCAAATTGAATATGGATCCTCCGATATTTCTATAGGTGCTTTTTTGAGAACTTTGCCCCGCTACAAAATTTAAAGAATGGTCGTCAAAAATTTTATTGTAGGAGACGGTATTTTCTATTTGCCAAAAAAGGGATGTGGACGTGTTTTCCGCCAATTCGCCGTTAGTATTCCCCGTTTGGGTCCCCATGCTATAGGTAGTTTGATCCGCGTAACTTGGCCTGTTATATAAATAATGGCTAAAATCCCCCTTTAGGGAAACATTAGATTTTACTTTTAGGCCGTCCAGTATTTCGTATTCCAGGAAGTTGTTGATAAAGGCATTGTACATGGTCTGCTCGTTTCTATGCAGATGCAAAAGTCCTATGACATTGCTTCCACTACCTGGCATTTTATTGGGTAAGGCGACCAAATCCCTTTCGTCCTGATAGATCTTTGTTGCGGGACTGCTCAAAAGCGCAGATTCTATCACATCTCCTCGACCTCCGCCGTCAGACGCCACCTGGTCCTGAAATTCCTTGCTTAAGAATATATTCGCCCCTAATTTCAATCTGCCCTTCGTGTATTCAGATCTGGCCTGCAGATTAAGTCTATCATAGGCGGTCTGGGTGACGACGCCTTTTTGATCGAGATAGCCTATGGCTAAATTGTAATTCACGGTTTCACTCCCACCTCTGGCCGCAACTTCATAATTGGTGGTTGGAGCGGTGACATACATTTCATCTTGCCAATTTGTTCCTTCCCCGGTCACTTCGGGTTCCAGTGCCAGGTCTGAAGGGCCTAATCCGGCTGCAGCTCGCGCAGCAGTATTGACCATAATCCATTCATCAGCATTTAACACCGCTATTTTCTTTGCCAGGGAATGTACTCCATGATCAATATTAACGTCAAATTGAATTTCACCTTTTTTGCCAAGCTTTGTCTCTATAAGTATTACTCCGTTGGCCGCCCTGGAACCATAAATTGCCGCTGCCGATGCATCCTTAAGCACCTGCATCGAATGGATGTTAGAAGGACTTATATTCCGAAGAGAACTTACAGGAACACCGTCAACCAAAATCAGAGGATTGTTATTCGTTAAAGAGCCTGCTCCCCTAATTTGGATTCTCATCTCTTTTCCCGGCGCACCTCCCATACTTTCTATACTAACACCTGCCACTTTCCCTTGGACTGCATCACCCACGTTGTTAACAATTTGAGTGTTTATGGTTTTGGCATCCAAGACACTTACCGAACCCGTCAAATCCGACTTTCTTATCGTACCGTATCCTACCACTACTACTTCCTCCAAAGAAGCCATGTCTTCGGCTAAGGTTACATCAATTATTTTCTGGGTTCCGACGAGGATTTGCTGACTTACAAATCCTATGAAGGAAAATACCAAAGTGGAGCCTTCATCCGCTGATAACTGATATTTACCATCCAAATCCGTAGCAGTACCTTTGGTACTTCCAAGTACCGATACCGTAACTCCGGGAATGGGTTGACCTGCTTTATCAACCACAGTCCCTGTAAGGGTAGTTTCGACTGACACCGCCGGTTCAGGAATACTCTTCTTCACCAGTTTTACGCTGATCCGATTGTCTACCTGTTTAAAAGAAAGATGATGAGAAGCGGCGAGAGAGAGCAACACACTTTCTAGTGATTGGTTTTCTATTTTTAAATCTACCGCAGTCGAGCGCTTTACGACTTCTTTGTCATAGATGAATGAAAAATCGGTCTTCTCTTTAATAATGTTAAAGGACTCAGACAACGAGACACCTTCTAAGTTTAAACTCAGGCGTACCTCTTTAAGATTGAATGAGCTTTGTCCTTTGGTTGGGGCTGCGTTCATGAGATTTATAAACAATAACTGAAAAGCAAAGCCATACAGATAGTATTTTCCTATCATACCTAGTGCATGTAATAATTTTTTCATAGATTGGGGTGGTTTTATTGTTAATTATGGCAGTAAGACTAAAGTAAAAAGGAGCAGCCTGAGAAACTTTCCTTTTTAGCTGAACTAAGCCAATGGAAATCATTGGCTTTTTTTTGTTATTTCATAGTCGATCGATGGGTTTAAAATTGATAATTACTTCCTTGTTATTGATTTTATAATCAAATCCATAGGCATATCCCAAACTCTCCAAGACATCGTTAAGATTGGTTCTCTCAAACCTTCCGGATATTAGGATTTCCCTGTCGTATTTGTTTCCCAAGATAAATTCAACCCCATACCATCTCTCTAATATATCTATGGACTCAGCAACAGGTGTTTGCTCAAATTGTATGATACCTTCCTTCCAAAGAAAAGCTTGACTAAGATCAAACTTTCTTTTGTTGATCGGCTTGTTGGCTTCCATCACCACTTCCTCTCCAGGTAATAGATAAATACTCTGATTTTGTTTTTTCTCCTGGAAAACCTTCACCTTTCCAGACGCCAGTTGAATGCGCTCCCTTCCAGTTTTAAATGAATTGATATTAAAACTGGTGCCCAAGGCTACCGTTACCAACTCTCCGCTGAACACCCTAAAAGGAACCACACTGTCTGGGGCTACTTCAAAAAAAGATTCTCCCTTTAGGTATAGGTCTCTTTGTCCCTGTCCAAAATTGCTCAGAAAACGTATTTCACTTTCAGCATTGAGGATAATGGTACTGCCATCAGGAAGATGAATGGCCGACTTTTGTCCCTTTGGATTGTATTTGACAACCCATTCTTCCACATACTCTTCCACTGCCACAGTTTCCAGATCCCCATCGCCATGAAAGGAACCTACAAGAAAAGCGGCTAAAGAGAACCCCACGAACAAAACCAGTAATGCCATTCGTGTCCACTTCTCTACTTTGGAAATGCCTGAAACATATGGCGCATAAGTATCATTATCTCCAATACTGATTCGTTTTTTAATCTTTGAAAACAGGAGTGCTTTTCGCTGCTCTCCCCAATCCTGGCCTAGAAAATCAGTTTCCAATAGGATGGTCTTGGCCTGCATTAAAACTTCCTTTTTATCAGGATGATTTATCTGCCAATTTTGCCAAAAAGCTTCCTGATTTGGATCAGCTTTTAAAACCCAATCCTTGAAGGATTTGTCTTCTAAATAATCTTCTATTTTGTCGTAAGACTTCATCTATTTTGGGACATACAAATAAGAGAGAAGAATAAATGGACAATCTCATCATGTAAATTAAAAAATATTTACGATTTCCGATTATTTCGAAATTATAGGGAAGTAAGGGTCAAATTATGCTGTCATCAAATCATCATCAGCATAAATAGAATAGCCTTAGACGTATGGTTGTTGGAAGTTAAAAAATCCTTCATGGTTTTAATCCCTTTAAAAATTAGATTGTACAACGAAGGCACCTGAATCCCCATCAATTCAGAAATTTCTTCATAGGACAGTTCTTGAATATACCGCAGAAAAATGGCCTCCTTTTGTCTACTGGATAAATTATCAAGTGCCAAGGTAATTTTTTTACTGGATTCTAGGACGATTTGGTTTTCTACGAGAATCTCTTGGAATGATTCTTCCCAAGATGCGTCTACCGAGTACCCCTCTAAAGACTGGTTCTTCTGGGAATCTCTGATTCTTTTGACCAGATCTCTACGAAAGGCCGAAAACAAATAAAATTTAATGGATTTATGGATGGCGAGATTTTTCCTAGATTCCCAAATATGGACATACAAATCTTGAATGACATCTTCTATCAGATCGGTGTCCAAAGTGAATCTATGCCCGTATTTAAACATTTCCGGAGCATACGTATTGTAAATAAATGCAAAAGCATCTTGATCTCCTTCTGATATCAGACCCCATAGTTGGGAAACCTTTAGCGAAATATACTTCATTAATAATTGGGTATTTTGGGGTTACTTGTCAGAAAAGTACTGTCTTTAGGAGACTTTACGAACCTATATTAAAAAAAAAATATCAACTGTAGAATTAAACCGCCAACAATATTTCTTTTTCATCCGGAATTACCCTAAAAACCCTAAGAATTTAAAATATTCTATCAAAAAATGCAGCCCGAGACTCTTGCTTTATCTATGCTTCCTTCCAAACGCAACCCTACGAATGTTACCACTATTATGCTCTTGGAAAAGCATTTTCAAAATTACAGAACCCGAGAATTAAGCCTTAACCCGATGAAATTCTAGGAGAACCTTGTTTCCTCTTCGTGCGCACGATGGAAGGACCGTCATTTTATTTTTAATTTCAATAGGTTATCATCCGCAGTCACAAACAAAATGTTGCCGTCCCCAGACAGCGAAACATTGGACACCAACTGTCCGATCTTTATCCTTCCTAAGGCCTGCCCGGCAGCATCAAATATCCAGATGCCTCCCGGGCCGGTCGCAAACACAATGCCCTCATCGTCCACTTTCAGCCCGTCTGGCATTCCGGGGGCGGATTTGGAAGCTTCCGATGCATCAAAAAATATTCTTCCATTCCCTAACAATCCCTGATCATCCACATCATAAGCATACCAATGCACTTTGCCCGGATCGGAATTGGCGATGATGATGGTCTCCTCATCGGGAAGAAAAGCGATTCCGTTGGGACGGGTCAACGAATCCAAAAGCAGAGTTACCTCCCCATCAGCGGACAACCGGTAAACTCCCTGAAAAGGAATCTCCTTCAAGGGATCATGAACGTTCTTTTCCAAACCATACGGAGGATCGGTGAAATACAAGTCCCCATTGCTCTTGTACACCGCATCGTTGGGGCTGTTGAACTTTTTGCCCTGATAGTTATCCGCCAAGGTCACATATTCAGGCTTTGGAGCATCCAGTGGTGCAACCATTTTGGCCATTCTCCGGTCCCCATGTTGGCAGAGTACAAGATGGCCGTCAGGGTTAAGAAGCAGCCCATTTGAACCCACTTCCCCTCCCCTTTGCGTATCTTGCGTATACCCCGATGGCGTCAGGTACAGTTCCGTTCCACCTTCCGCTGTCCATTTATAAATGCGGTTTGGGGGAATATCGCAAAAAAGCAACATCTGATGCTCTTCAACCCATAAAGGCCCTTCTGTCCAATCCAAGCCCTCAGCCAACACTTCCAGTTCGATCTCCTTCCCAATCACGGCGTCCAAGCTGGGGTCGAAGCGCTCAATTTCAAAGTTTACCTTTTTCCCTTCTTGTGCCTGACAAGAGGAAAATGGAAGGACAATACTGACAAAGACTAAAGTGGTACAAAGAGGCAGGATGGACTTATTCATGGGTTTATTTTAAGGTTTAAAGGGCATGCTTTTTCTATTATTGTAGGCATGAAAACTACTGGCGATAAAGAGCAAAACCGCTGCTATTAACGCAGCAATAGCGATGGTGGCTTCGGAATCCCAATGCCTGTAGGCGATGGCGGCTATGCCCCAAGTCCCCACCAGCGCAGCTTCCCGCATGTTCCTGGCAAAGGTCAACCAAAAGTAAATCAGCACCGCAACTATAATAACAAGGATGGTCCAGGCGGTTTCGTTAAACAATCCTTCCAGTATTCCGGCATCCTTGATCACTACGGCAGAATTGACCACGCTGGCCAACACAATCCATCCCAGATAAAGACAGATCGGCCACCAGACCAAGACAATTACCCGCTTAGGCGCCTCCCACATTTCGAGGCCAAGTCTTAGCACCAACTGGATCAAGCAAAACAGCAACAAAAAGATCACCAGTACCGAGAATCCTAATTGTTCGCTTGTCCAGACTATAATCCAAAGCCCGTTGAAGACATTGGCCAGAGTAAACCATATTCCTGATTTTGACAGAGATTCATCTTTCCAGCCTTTGAAATATTCCAGCCATTGGTTGACAACAAAACCCAGCAACAACAAATAGATCAGGCCCCAAATCGAAAAGGCGTAGCCGGCAGGGGTGATCATTGTGGAATATTGGTCACTGACCTCCCCTACCGATTGCCCTGGGCCGGAACCGGAGGCATAAATGTAGTTTACATAAAGGGTCCCTAAGAAGGTAAGGGTATTGGCGAGGAGAAGGACAAGTCGGTTCAAAGCGTTGTGGATTTAAGTTAAGTTCTTTTTATGCAACAGTCCATGTTAGTAGTCCTTGGACCAGTCGCGACGAAGCTCAACCACAGAACATGCCAAATTAGTGGTGAGTCATCGATCATTAACACTGGACGACAAACCTTGGTCGACAGAACAGAATCAACTTTAACTGGGGCTTTGCTTTGGGACTTAATGCCTGATTGCAGTCAATATCAAGAATGCAACTTGGGTCCTTCTCCTTGCGCTGTTTCTCGTACGTTTTGTTATACCTAAGTTATGATTCCACCGAAAATTTATAAATGCAGGTCTGGGTATAAGTTTCTCCAGGGTTCAAAACCACGGAGGGGAAGTTGGGTTGGTTGGGAGAATCTGGAAAGTGTTGCGTCTCCAGACAGAAGGCTCCTCTTTTGATGTAATTCTTACCGCCTTTTCCTTTTTCGCCGTTCAGGAAATTCCCGCCATAAAACTGCACTCCAGGCTCATCGGTATATACCTCCATTTTTCTGCCGTTCTCAGGCACGATCACCGTCGCTGCCAATTGCGGACTGGGATTGCCTTCCTCCTTGTTTATTACCCAGTTATGGTCATATCCTCCGGCAAATTGAAGCTGCTCAAAATTAGCGTCTACCCGCTCGCCGATCAGGTGTGGCGTGGTAAAATCCATGGGCGTTCCAGCCACAGGAGCAACCTCGCCAGTGGGGATCAACACTTTGTTTACAGGGGTATAGGCGTCAGCATTGATATACATCTGGTGGTTCAGCACATCTCCGTTGCCGGCGCCGTTGAGGTTAAAGAAAGAATGATGGGTCAGGTTGACAATCGTAGCCTTATCTGTTTCTGCTTCATAATCGATTTTAAACTCATTGTCATCAGTGAGCTCATAGGTCATCCTGACGGTTAGATTGCCGGGGAATCCGCCCTGACTGTCTTTTGACAGGTAAGAGAAGACCAGCTTTTGGTCCGTTGCTTCCTCTACCTCCCATAGCACCAGATGGTAACCTCCCGGCCAGCCATGCAGGTTGTTGGGGCCGTTATTGGCTTCCAATTCATAAGTCTCGCCATTGAGGGTAAACTGGGCATTGGCAATGCGGTTGCCAAATCTTCCGATAGGCGCGCCATAGTAGCTGTTTGGGGTATTGATGTAACCATCAATATTGTCATAGCCGAGGACGACATCTTCAAAATTGCCCTCCCTATCCGGTACATAAAGCGAAATGACACGGGCACCGAAGTTGGTGACATCCATCTCTAGTCCGTTGGCATTTTTTAAACGGTACAATTTAACTTCTCCTTCAGGTAGTGTTTTGGTAAAATTCGATTCCTCCATGGTTGAATGTGTGTAATTAGTTGTGTCTTCTGCTGCGGTTGAGGCTTCACTGCTTTCGTTTTTGCTGTTGCAAGAATATAAAAGCGTAAGGGCCAAACCAAGGGTTAGGTAGGTTTTCATCGACAATCTGGATTTAAGGTTACATCAGGTTACTATGATTGCTTTAATAAAAATCGGGAGAAAAAGAAAATGGTCGGCCGGCAAAGCCTTGATTTACTCTTTTCCACAGCCGAAGATATAAAAAACGGCTGAACCAACCCTGCCTGGAAGGCAAAAACTATTTTAGTTACAGAGGCAAACCAGCACCCATTCGCTCAATAGGTTCAGCACTTATGGGGATAACCCTTTGTTGTGTTGAGAATACCAGATTGTAGCGGAACATAGGCGATAATGGCAAATCTTAAGAATTTGTTTATACAGACGAATTCCTCCGCTACCCAACTAATTTACTAAAAGTGCAGTATATTTAGAGAAACATATGACAATATGGGAATAAAAAAACCTACAACTATCCCCTTCAATACCCAAAGGAGCATCCAGAGGCTGGCGGACAACAGACGTAGTCTGCAGACACAGCCTGAGGTCGGAAGGCAGAGAATACAGTTGGAGCAACAAAATGGAGCGGGTAGAAGTGATAAGAGAGGGAATTCCTTTTGAAACGATCGAGGTTATAAGCCAAAGACTAAGTGTGCCAGTAAACTCACTATTGAGTCTTCTCGCCATTCCCCATACTCTTTATAATAAGAAGAAGGCGGAGCATTCTCTAATGGACCGGAGAGATAGTGAGTTAATCGTAATGATTAGTGAGTTAATAGATCATGGCCTAGACGTATTTAATCATGAAGAGGCTAAATTTCAAAGATGGCTTCAAAAACCTAATTTGTCTCTAGGAGGAAGATCACCGGAAAGTATGCTGGATACGATGACCGGAATCAATGAAGTTAAGTTCTGCTTAAACAGGTTAGAGTCTGGAAATTTAGTCTAATGATCGTCTTTAGAATCGAAAGGGAGAAATATTTAGAGACTACATTACATGGAATAGGAGCTTCTATGTCGGAAGGGCATAGATGGAACAGCTTCAGTACCAAGATGGTCTATACAGCTGAAAGTAGGGCTTTAGCTACTCTTGAAGTCTCCGTACATTTAGATCTAAACGAGGATTTACCAACGGATAGATTCTATATGGAAATTGAAATACCGGAGCACCTGCCCGTCTTGGAAGTAAACGTGGAAGATTTACCTTCTGATTGGGATGCGAAACCGCCGCGTGCTACCACGCAGGCCATCGGAGACGATTTTGTTCGATATAGTGAAGCCGCTGTTTTAAAAGTCCCCAGCAGTCTAGTCCCCCAAGAATTTAATTAATCCCTATCATCCTGATTCATCACAGATAAAGGTATTAAGCACGATTAGAATGAAATTTGACGCCAGGATCAGTGTCGCGAAAGGAAGGTAAAAGGTAATAATTCACTTCTCCACAAGTTGCTCGGACAACACTCATCTTTTAGCAGTTCACAAAATTACGGTATATGCCCTACGACCCCAACCTCGCCGCCCGTGTCCGGGAATATTTAAGCCAAAAGGAAGCCTTTCAAGTGGAAGAAAAGACGATGTTTGGCGGATTGGCTTTAATGGTAAACGGCAAAATGTGCATCAACATAGGCGACAACCTGCTGATGTGCCGCTTTGATCCCGCCCTCACTGAACAACTTTCGCATAGACCCGGCTTTTTACCGATGATCATGAAGGAGAAAGAATACTTAGGCTACTGTTATGTAGATCCCATCGGTCACCAAAGGCAAGAGGACTTGGAGTTTTGGATCAACATATGTCTGGATTATAACGATAAAGCCGCTGTAGCAAAAAAGAAACCGAAAAAAGGATGGAAGCAGTAAAAGCAATTTCATCAACATAATTACTAGAACTATTATAAATGCCCTTCTATTACCCACCATTTATAATCGGACATCTGGATGATGCCGAATGTACCTATGAAACCGTGACACTCTACCCCCCAACGATATGAAGCCCTACGATCCACAGACAGGAAATATTGAAACGGTAAAAAGAATGTATGCGCTTTTTGCTACCAATGACCATGAAGCTATTAGAAACATTTTTGCGGAAAATATAACATGGAACCAGATGAAAGGTTTCCCGGGCGGTGGTCAGTATGTAGGGGCTGACGCGATTTTTGAAGAGGTTTTTGCAGGATTCAGAAAGAACTGGGCGGAATGGAAGGCTACTATTACCCGATATATCGACAGCGGTGACGGGGTTGTTGTATTCGGTATTTACGAAGGGACTTACAAAAGCACTGTAAAATCCATGAAAGCCGAATTTGCTTGTGAATACAAAGTGAAGGATGGAAAAATCACAGCGTTCAACCAGTTCACCGATACTTTTCTTATTGCCGAAGCCATGGGATTAACAAAGGAACAAAAAAGGTAGTGAGGCGAATTTGGAATATTTTTTACCAAATGACAAATCCTGAAAAAGCAACTTTTTCTAATTTGGGGCTATGAATGAATTGATTGCCTATATCTTAAAATTCGGCAGCTTGAACCCACAACAGATGGAACTGGTCAGGGAGAAAGCGACGGAAAGGACCCTACAAAAAGATGAATATTTTTCCGAAGCCGGAAAAATCCCGAGGCAGGTGGGCTTTGTGGTAGAAGGTGTGCTTCGTGGATGTTATTATAGTCATAAAGGGGAGGAAATCACCCGTTGCTTTATCGGCGAAAACAGCTTGGTGGTGGACTATGTTAATTTCGAAGCAGAGACTGCCTCTTCGGAGTATCTGCAGGCCTGCACCCCGTGTAAACTCATGGTATTTTCTAATCCGAATTGGGAAGAGCTTTCCCGCACCATCATCGGTTGGGACAACATAAAAAACAAGATGGTCCAGCTTTGTATGTTCCAAAAGTCGAGAAAAGGTCCCGTAATCTCCCAAGATGCCACTACCCGGTATCTTGAATTTATGGAGAACTATCCCTCCCTTCTCAACCGTGTCCCCTTATTGCACATTGCCTCCTACCTCGGCGTCACCCAACAATCCTTGAGCCGGATACGGAAAAATGTTCGCTAGGCCAGTTTTTACCAAATGGTAAGAAACTTTGTTTTCTTGTCAGTGAATTTTGCGTGGTACCAAAACAGCAAAAAATGGATTTGACAAACCACGAAAATCAAGAAATAACAACACCACAATTCGGTAAGAAAGCCTTGGTCACGGGAGCTAACAAAGGAATTGGCTTTGAAACCGTGAAACAACTCCTGCAAAAAGGACTTTACGTTTATATGGGGTGCCGGGACTCGGCCAAAGGCCATGATGCAGTTATGCAGTTAAAATCCGAAGGGTATGCTCAAGTAGAGGCCATATCTTTGGATGTAAGCAGTGACCTCTCGGTCAAAAATGCCAGTGAGGAAATTAGCAAAAAGACCCATGTATTAGATGTGCTTATTAACAATGCCGGCATCAATGGGGGCATGCCATATACCGCACTGGAAGTCTCGCCGGATCAATTTATGGCGGCCTTTGATACGAATGTTATAGGAGTGGCAAGGGTGACGCAAGCATTTATGGACTTATTGAGGCAAGCCCCACAGCCAAGGATAGTCAATGTAAGTACAAGTGTAGGATCGCTAACCTTACAGAGTAATCCGGAATGGCCGGCCTATCATTACGGCAAATATGCGGTTTATGGCGCATCCAAAGCTGCGCTGAACATGTACACCATCCATCTTGCTTATGAGTTGGGGGACACGGCCTTTAAAATCAATGCCGTGTGCCCCGGTTATACCAAAACGGATTTTACAGGACATGTGGGTGGGGAAATCGAAGAAGCAGGTAGAAGAGTTGTAAAATATGCGTTAATAGACGGGCAGAGTCCAACAGGAAAATTCTTTAGTGAAGAAACAAATCCTGAGACTGGGGAAATACCATGGTAGTCCACCGTATTATCCTGTTGTATCCTAGGAATGGGAAATAATGTAGAGACGGGGCATTCCCTTCTCTACATCTATTTTTAAATTATTGTCCAACTTTATCGTGCGCACCCCATACAAGGTCGCTGGTATCATATCCGATCTCCTGCGCCTTTTCCAAATATCGGTTTTTGACCTCTTCAGGAATCGTGGGCTGTCGGGAGAGTATCCATAAATACTTCAGGTTGTCACCAGCTACCAAGACGTATTGATAATCCGGATCGATCTCAATTACATTGTATCCAGAATAAAAAGGCCCGAAAAAAGAAACTTTCAACCTGCCATCATTGGGATTTCCTACCGGTTTGGCTTTTCCAACGCTTTCCTTCCACTTGTCCTTTACTACATCGTAGCCCCGGTTGACCACTTTGATGGTGCCGTTATTGTTGAGGGAATAATCTGCCGTGACGTTGTCGAGGTTCTTTTCATATTTGAAATCTTTTCGGGCGATTTCATACCACTTTCCGAGGTATCGCTCCAGTTCAAAAGGCTGAACGGCCGTTGCGCCTTTGGGAATGGATGCACAGGAACTTGTATAAGCAATTGCTGCGGCACCTGCCGCCAGCGTCAAAATCCATCTGTATTTCATAGTATCATTTGTTTAAATTGACAAAGCTTTTTTATAAGTTTCTAAGGCCCTTTTTCGGGCGAATTCATGATCGACCATCGGCAGGATATAGCTGTCATCGTATTCCTTCACCCAGCGTTTGACATATTCCTCTTTTGTATCAAATTTTTTAGCCTGAGTCCAGGGATTAAAAATTCTAAAATAAGGTGCCGCATCACATCCACTGCCTGCGGCCCATTGCCAGTTGCCGTTGTTGGAGGCCAGCTCATAATCCAGCAGTTTTTCTGCGAAATATGCTTCACCCCATCTCCAGTCGATAAGCAGATGTTTAACCAAAAAACTTGCCACAACCATCCTTACCCGGTTGTGCATCCATCCGGTTTCATTCAGTTGCCGCATCCCCGCATCCACTAGGGGATAGCCGGTCTCACCCCGGCACCAACGGTGGAATTCCTCTTCATCATTTCTCCAAGGAATGCGATCATATTTGGTTTTAAAGCTGTTGTCGACGACCTGTGGGAATTGATAGAGGATCATCATAAAGAACTCACGCCAAATCAGTTCGTTCAGCCAGATCTCACCGTGGTGTTGGGCCAGCCTGACCAACTCCCGCACGCTCACTAATCCAAACCTCAGATAGGTGCTCACTTGGCTGGTGCCTGGCACCGAAGGCAAGTTCCGGGTTTGGTGATAGTTTATCAGCATCTCTTCGGACAACTGGGGCGGAGAGATGCTTAATGCTGCTTCCTCGAACCCCATAGCTTCCAGCGGGGGAATAGGAAAAATTTCAGTTTTTAATAACCCCGACAGCTTTTTCTCGCTTAAGAACCGTTGCTCCCCGATCTGGAAATACCGTTTTTTCCAAAGGCGGCTATAAGGCGTAAAAACCGTGTAGGGGCTACCATCAGGTTTCATAACCTCGGACTTCTCGAAAATCACCTGATCCTTAAAGGTTTGAAAACCAATATGATTATTGCTTAAAAGATTGCTGATTTCCTGATCCCTGGGAACCGCATAAGGTTCATAATCATGGTTGGCAAAAACGTCTTTTACCTCAAACTTTTCCAACAGTTGCTGAAAGGCATGGAGCGGCGTGTCATGCACCACACAAATGGAGGAATTAAATCGGCGCAATTCTTCATTCAGCCGGGACAAGGTCTGATGGATAAAGGTGACCCGCTTGTCTGCATTGTCGGAAAGTTGGGAAAGAATATTTTTATCAAATATAAAGAGAAGGAGTACCGGCAGTCCGGCTTGAAGCGCCTGATCCAAAGCGTGATGATCGTGTAGCCTTAAGTCTCTTCTGAGCCAGCAGACGTTGATGGTTGGTTTTTGCATGAATTATATCGGAGAAAGGCTTATGGCTTGCAAACGCCCTGCCGATATTTTAAAAAAGTGTAGCGGATTTACTATTCACAGGAGAAATCTTATCACCTCCTAAGTTTAGGGTTCTCCCTGTTGTAAGTTTATTGAATCAGGATCGCGTCGCGAATCCCAACCCGCACAATTTGAATTTTTAATTCCGTCACAACATAAAACATCTTGTATCCTCTGACAATTTTTAGCCTTAGGTTTGGAATATCTGTGCGAACCCCAAGTTCTGGAAATTCAGCTATCACTTGAGCAGAGCTTTTGAAGAGAGTTTCCAATTTTTCACAGTATCTCTCCTCCTTCGTCTTCTTCAACCAAAAAACATAGATTTCAAACCTATCTCGAATAGCAGTTTCAGACCACTCTACCCATTTAGCCTGCTTTAATTATCTTATCAGCTTCTTCGGAAGAATGGATTTTTTTGTCTTTTATGTCCTTTAAACCAGCTTCAACTGCTTCTTTTTCTTCATTCGTCAATTCATAAAGATATCTTCAAGAACCGACTCCTCTGTTATTGCAGCGACTTTTCTGATTATATGTAACTTAAGTTCTGATCTCATGTGGAAGTGTGGTTATCTGGATTACAATTTATCTAAATATCAATACGGCTGCAAAGCACTTCGTAAAAAGCTGTTTAAGATACCCACTTTTATGAAATATTCAGGAGTTGAGTCTCATTAAGAACAGAATTTAGAGCCTTGATGTATTAAAAACTCAATGGCCCACATCGTGCATTTAGAGGGTAATGACCACATTGCCGATTTTCTGCCCCCTTTCCACATACCGATAAGCTTCTACGATCTGATCTAAGGGGTATTTACGATCAATTAAGGGCTTGAATTTACCCGCTTCTGCCAATTCCTTCAGAAATACCACATCTTCCTTTTTTAATAAAGGGAGTGGAAACAGCACTTTCTTTCCCTTTCTATATCGGGATGTAAGGGCTAGAAAGACATTTTCTGATCTTTTCCCCAATTCCGTAGACATATAAACACCATTCTCTTTAAGAATCGGTTTGCACTTACCAAAAGAGCTTTTTCCCACCGCATCAAAGACGATATCGAACTGCTCCGGGAGCTTGGTAAAATCCTCTAAGTTGTAGGCAATCACCCGATCGGCCCCCAGGGAGGCAACCAAATTCAGATACGCTCCATGGCAGACGGCTGTAACCGTAGCACCGAAATACTTAGCCAGCTGAACTGCAGCCGAACCTATCGCTCCCGTACCTCCATTGATCAGCACATTATCGCCTTTTTTTATCTTCGCCGCCCGCAAGTCACATAAGGCATAATGGGCTCCTTCAATCAGCGGAGCGGCTTCTTCAAAAGATAAATTGGAGGGCATCCATGTCAAATTCTCGTTCTGATCACAAAGCCTATATTCCGCATGGCCGCCAAATTGATAGTCATTGTAACCTACTACTTTGTCCCCCACTTTAAAATCCGTTACATTGGAGCCAGCCGCTTCGACCACTCCAGCGAATTCGCAACCCAGGATATTGAATTTCGGCTTAATCAGTCCGCTGAAAAAACGGGAGATAAAATATGCAGCACTTCTAAACCCACAGTCGGTGCGGTTGACAGTCGTGGCCATCACCTTGATCAACAGTTGCTTGCCTGAGGGAACAGGCTTGGGCACCTGCTTCAAGGTGACCACTTCAGGAGGACCATATTGCTGGTGAACCATCGCACGCATAAGCTTCATAGGCTAGAACTTTAAGAAAACGAAAAATCAGCAAAACGCCTAAATATCCAAAATTCTACCCCAAAACATAGCAGATGCAGATGATTAATTTGTTAGATTCTTCCAGGACGTAACTCTGTCACTTATTAGTCACAGAATATTTCTCTAACTCCCCGTCAATCCATCGGTTCCACTTCTCTTGGGCAGAGGTGTTGATACCGTGATTGGTTTCACCGTCGTACTGGTCCTGGAGCTGGTTCATTTCCCTATAAGTCTCAATATACTGGTAGCCCAACAGGTCATCGTAATCTTCTGGTGTTAACTCCATTTCAGCCAAGCGCTTTTTGAACCGCTCCACTACGATCTTTACGATATCAAAATGCCGCTGCTCATGGTTTAGGCCGTAGGCATTGGCCGCGCCCTTTCGCACCCAAGAGGAATTTTTCAGCATATATACCTTTGTCTCGATTTGATAATGCAGCACCCCGTCAACTACCTCGCTCCTCCCCGTCCAGGAAAAGCTGGGAAAAATGGAGGCCGCATACTTGTTCGCCCGGGGGGTGGCCCTGAAATCATCCCAGGCCAGCGGACGGTCCGGGGAGTAATATACCGTATCCTCCTGCGGGTTATCTGCGTAGTCGGCAAAAACTACCTTGACCTCCTTCGCCAGCAAGGGATGAGATCCTACATTCTTGTCCATCCACTGGTTTAGGTATTCCAAGGCGTTACCCAGAGACTTCCTTAAACCCGGCTCCAAGTCAAATTGATGGTTGGCCGAACGTTTGTATCGCATCCCCCCCTGAAAACTTACCAGATGGTGGTTTTCATTGGATCCTTTTAAAGTAAAAGCCATCTTCAAGGTCAATTCTCCGTTGATCAGCCCGTTTCCGCCCGGAACCTCTAACACGCGGCATTCCTGTAGCCTGACGATGATGGGGCGTAGATTTTTATTTCTGGGTAAGCTGTTGAATACAAATTGCTCAACAGCGGACTTTCCCCCTCCGGCGAGGTCGACCGCCTGGGTTTTAGCGTTGGTGGTACCTTGGGGAATCAACCAAGCTATTGCTGAGTTATCCTTACGCTCATCAACAAATCCGTCAATGTAGAATTCGGTAGGCGTAAAGGACAGTGTCTCCACCCTCAATACGATTGGATCCTGAGCCGCATCTTTTGCCATGGAAGCAAACGAAATAGCACTTAGGATTAATAAGGAGAGAAATAACCTCGCGGTGGAGAAGATAATAGGAAATGCGTTGTTCAAATTTTTTGTGGGTGTTGTGGGAGCGTAGAAACCCGTTCAATTTCAAAAAGTAAAAACGGAATTTAAAAGCAATAGGTTCAAAGGTTTGAGGGTCAGGAAAGGTATGTTCTCTGTTGATGGAGCCAGGTTAGGGTCCAACCATAGGAGAAAATTTTAATTGAGGGGATCGCCACGTCGGCATGAGGCTCTAGGTGCGATGAAGATAACATGGGCCTCCTCGCAATGACGCTCCGCGCCGTAGCTCTCGTTCCTAAAACTAACTCAGGTCTCCATTGGCAACACTCCCTTGGGTAACATGGGCAGGTGGTACAATTTTACTCCTGTAGCGTTAAGAATTGCATTTCTAATGGCAGGCGCTACCGCTACTATAGGGGCCTCCCCCGCGCCAGAGGAAGGAAGATCTTTCCTGTCAAGCAACACCACTTCTATTTCTGGTACATCTTTGAAACGGGGAACCCGATAGGTACTAAGGGAAGCGTTTAGGATTTCCCCATCTTGAAAATCCACGGCTTCAAACAAGGCTCCCCCCAATCCCTGCAATACGCAGCCGACTACCTGACCTCTCAGATGGGCAGGATTAATAATGGCCCCGCATTCAAAACCGACGGTCAGCTTCAGTACTTTTACTTCTTTTGACTGTCCATGGACTTCCACTTCGGCGCAAGTGGCCACATAGCCGCCTTTGACCGATCCACAGGCCAGGCCATAGCCCTTCCCTTCGCTTTTGTCAGCGCCCCAAATGAAGGTTTCTGCGGTAGCTTTTAGAATATTTGTCAATCTTACATTTTCAAGATGCTTAAGCCTGAATTCAAGCGGATCCATGCCTGCCATCAGTGCCAGATCATCCATGGTGCTTTCGATAGCAAAGATATTGGCAGACGACGCGAGAGCCCTGTAGGACCCCTGCCGGAGGGGCGATTGGGAACCCAGAAATTTGCTGTGCTTAATGCCCGTATTATAGGGCGATTCAAGACCGGCATTACCCGAATTGTAATTATATAATTGCCATGAATTGATCACACCGCCCTTATCGAGCGAACACTTGACTTCCATCACACCTGAAGGCCGGGAATAGGCCCATTTGAATTCCTCTTCCCTCGTCCAAAGCACTTTTACTGGCGCTCCCACTACTTTGGCGAGGCGAGCAGCTTCCACACCTGCTTCACCGGTGTGTTTTCCTCCATATCCAGAGCCTGTGTCAGGCATTATGACCCGAATTTTGTCTTTTGGAATTTTAAATGCCTGTTCCAGCTCTTCCTGGACGCCAAATGGCCGCTGCGTTCCTGTCCATACCGTCAGTTGATCGCCCTCCCACAAAGCCAGTCCCGCCCTCGGTTCCAAAGGCACATGGGCGATATAATCCAGGGAAAAAGATTGCGTTATCTTTTGATCCGCCGCATTAAAAATTTGATCTGCTGCCGGATTTTGTTCCTTGTCCCCCGCCTGTTCTTTTAAATATTGAAACAAGTTCCCTCTTGATGGCTGTTTGGCCCTTTCCCATCGGGCATCGATCATTGCCAAGGCCACGTTGGCCACTTGACTGCTAGGGGCGGTAACGCCGATAAATTCCCCCTCCTGCACCACCTGAACTCCAGGAACTGCCTTAGCTTTCGACACATCCGCAGCGATCAAAGTGGCTCCCATCGCCGGAGGACGCAGGATTTTACCATACACCATCCCAGGCAACTTCATATCCGAAACATATTGGTGCTTTCCGGTAATAAAATCCTTGGCGTTTACCTTGGGCACAGAGGTGCCTGCTACAGTCCAGTTCACTGGCGAAACCACCTCAACCTGATCGTTGACTTTTTGCAGCAATTGTTTTCCTTTGGCCAATCCTGCATAACTTAACTTTTGGCCGTTGGAAGGGTGGTGGATTTGGCCGCTTTCCATTCGAAGCGAGGTAGGACCGAGATTCCATTCCGCCAAGGCCATTTCTTTCATCAATTCCCGCACAGAAGCGGCTGCTTTTCTTAGTATTGGCCCCATTTGGGGGGTGGTGAGGCTGCCATAAGTGCCTCGATCATAAGGAGTCAGATGGGTATCTCCCATGATCAACTCAAGGTTATCTATTGGCACAAAAAGCTCTTCTGCCACAATCTGGGCCAATGAGGTTCTGATATTTTGGCCTACCTCCACTTTGCCGGTGAAAACAGTAATCTTTCCATTTTCATTGACATGAATCCACGCGGCAATTGTATCTTCTGCTATTGATTTTTCTTCTTCAGTAAATCCTTTTAGTACCTGAGAGGCCAATAAGTCAGAAACCACCAGGAACGAGGCAATCCCGCTACCCATATACTTGAAAAAACTCCGTCTGCTGAGCAGTCCAGAAGTGGGGTTCTTCTCATACAGCTCGTACTGTTCGGGATAAGAAATGGGCTGGGGTTGAATTCGTTCTTTCATGGCAATTAGGAGGTTTGACGAAGGGCATGAATGAGCTGTGGATAGGTACAGCAACGGCAGATATTACCCTGCAGGGCTTCTTTTATTTCCTGCTCGGAAGGATTGGGATTTTTGTCCACCAAAGCCGCCGCCGTGATAACCATCCCTGGGGCGCAGTAACCACATTGAAAGGCATCGGCGTCCAAAAATGCCTGTTGCACTTTATGGAGTTTCCCGTTTTGCTCCAAACCCTCCACGGTGGTGATTTGTTTATCCTGAACACTGGTAACGGGAGTGATGCAGGAGGGCACAGGAGATCCGTTCACCAATACCTTGCAGGCCCCGCAAGCCCCTTCCCCACAACCATATTTGGCGCCGGTAAGATCCAGTTGGTCCCGTAAGACTTCTAACAAACTGGGATTACCGGTTACTTCGACAATGTGTTCCTTTCCATTGATAGTGACTTTCATAAATTAGCCGTCTAGGTAAGGGTTCAAGTTACGATATTTTTCAAGAATTGGGATACCCGAAATAGGTTGTCCTCGGTATCCCCACCTACGTCTCAGTATCGGCAACTAATACGGATTATCGAACTTCGTCAAATCATAGATATCTTTGATTTCCTCCAGCTTTCCCTTGAAGTCAATATCCAGATCAATGATCCTTCCCGAGTGGATATCAAACACCCAGCCGTGGACTTCGGGATAGCCGTTGTTCCGATTTTGAAGCTGGAGTGCGGCTGTTTTGATGACGTTGACGCATTGCTCTTCGACATTCAATTCCACCAAACGGTCGTAGCGCTTTTTTTCATCAGAAATGGCGTCCAATTCCGCTTTATGGAACCGGTACACATCCCTGATATTCCTGAGCCAAGGGTTGAGCAATCCCAGATCCTGCGGCATCATGGCGGCTTTGACACCCCCGCAGTTATAATGCCCACACACTATAATATGCTTAACGCCCAAATGCCGAATGGCATAGTTGATCACCGACATGACATTGAGGTCGGTATTGTTAATCAGGTTCGCAATATTGCGGTGGACAAAAACTTCGCCCGGTCCCAATCCCATCAATTCCTCCGCAGTGACGCGACTGTCACTACATCCGATGTACAAGTAATCTGGATTTTGGTCCTTGGCTAATTGTTGGAAGAAATCCTTGTTGCTGCTGGTTTTCTCCTCAATCCATCGTTTGTTATTTTCAAATAATTCTTTGTAGCTCGCCATATGTTGGTGGTAGGTGAATAATGTGTATGTTTAAATCAAAGTCAAAACGATTTTGCCCCTCGTTTTTCCAGTCTCAATTTGTTGATGGGCTTCAGCGATTTCCTCTAAAAAAAAACGGTGGGAAATGTGCGGCCGGATAATTCCTTTTTCCAATAGCCCTGCCAACTGCTGCATATCCGAGCCGCTGGAATGGACCAAATAGTTTTTGGCTTCAATTTCCTTTTCTTCGATAAGGGGTTTTAGATGATCTTTCACTCCTCCGGCAATGGAAATAAGCGCTCCTCCGTTTTTAAGTATTTGAAGTGATTTTGCTGTGGTCTCCCCTCCTATAGGGTCCAGCACCACGTCTACCTGATCTACTTGAGCTTCAAAATCTACGGACTTGTAGTCAATGGGCATATCGCATCCCAATTCTTTCAAAAAATCCTGATTGGAAGCTGATGCCGTCCCTATTACTTTCGCTCCTAAATGTGTAGCGATTTGAACAGCAAAATGCCCTACGCCACCCGCCGCGGCATGGATCAGGACCTGTTGACCGCTGGTTAGGTTCGCTTCATGCACCAGCACCTGCCATGCCGTCAGCGCTGCTAAAGAAGTTGCCGCAGCTTCTTCATAGCCGATATGCTTGGGTTTGAGTGCCAAATGGCTCTCAGGTGCTGCGACATATTCCGCATATGCCCTGCCGTTGCCAGGGAAATTAACCATCCCAAAAACTTCATCCCCAGGCTTGAACAAAGATACTCCCTCCCCTACTTCCTGCACCTCTCCGGAAATGTCCCAGCCAAGAATTACCGGTTCTTGTTCCTTCAATTTCGCCAAGAAAGTTCCTCCCTTCCTGGTCTTCATATCCACAGGATTGACGCCTACAGCGTGTACTTTTACCAAAACCTCATTGGGCTGTAACTCCGGAATCGCTATTTCTTTTACAGAAAAATTCTCGGTACCTCCGGCTGCTGTCAGAATAACTGCTTTCATAGTTGTCTGTAGTTTAATCCGGCACCGCTTCGAGGTGCTGGATTCCTAAAGATAAGGTACGGGCACTAAAAATCCCCTATCATGACAGCAAAAATGATATATTCGCAGTGTGTTATGAAGCCGAACGGTGGGGTAAACCCCGACTCTATAAAAGAAAAAGCCTCAGGGCGGCCGCCATTGAGACTTTAATAGGATGGACTGTAAAATTTTCTAATCTAAGCGATCACTTCAACAAAACCCAGGCCCATGGAATGCTGCAAGCCAAAACCTTCATAAAACCCCAATTCATGAAGCACTGGGGAAGCTTTTAACTGGAAATCGAATTGGTAGCCGATCACGTTCTGAAAACTGCCATTGGCTTTGATATTAAACCCTTTTTCCTTTGGCTCGGTCAATAGCTGAAACTGAAACTCAGGGCAATATTGATCCAGATCTCTAAGACCTGAGACTTCAGGATGAGACTGCAACAGCCTCTTGATCAGATTAACTTTGAAGGATTTATGGAATTTCTGATCTGTAGGGGATAAAAAACTAATACTTCCTGATCCGGAGCTCGCGACCAAAGAAATAGGGCATATGCATCGGTAGACCATCACGTCTCCGAAATCAATTGGAGGAACCGATTGCACTCCCGAAATTTTATAGCTACTTTCCCCAAGCTCAATCTGCTGGCCTAACAGTGTCTTCTTGATAAAAGCTTCGTCTTGGATTAAAAACCTGATCTCCAGCGAAAGCTCCTTCCCCCGGTGAAGTATTCGTTCCTCCTGGTGATGGATTTCATAAGAGTCAAATTTGAAATTGTCAAATGTGAAGGATTTCGAAACCTGATTTCTAAAGTATATTGGGTCAGCGGCACCATGGTAAGCCATAGCCTTCTCTAACAAATCCGAAACGGCCTGAGTAAATCCATAACGATAATTTAACGGCAAAAAGCCACTCTCTTTTATTTTTCTTAGTTTTAACTTAAACTGCATTTAATTAATATTTAAAAACTCGTTTGGACGATAAAAACTTGATAGAAATAAACCTTTTGGTTTATCTGGTCCATTTGCATCCGCTAAGGTCTCTAGGCTGTGACTTGAAAACAATACCCAAAACAGGGTATTTTTGCTTTTGTTGCTTGCGAAATTAACGGTTTCCATCCCAAAATTGCTACATTTGATCAGTACCCCTCTACTCCAAACCAAACATGCAAGTGCTAGAAATACTCGGTGTCACGGAAAATCTTCTTAGCCTGAAAGAGAGAAATTTTCTTGACCGAAATGGTTACCTCAACCTAGGTAAAATACTGACAGATCAGCAGTTATCCTCCATCAGGAACAAAATTCAGAAGCTCCTGGAACAGGAAGGAGAAAATGCCGGTAGCGAGCTGATGGATTCACCTCATATCAGACACCCGAAAGAAAGCGGGGCTGACCGCCTGGCAGATCTGGTTAACAAGGGCGAGGAATTCGATGTGTTTTACACCCATCCAAAAATTTTAGCCGCTATTTCACATGTCTTGGGAAAAAACATCAAGCTGTCCTCTTTGAATTACCGCTCTGCCAAGCCGGGCGCAGGATTGCAAAAGCTCACGTAGATTGGCATGAAGCGGTGGCGGCAAATGATTATAAAGTTTGTAATTCCATCTGGCTGCTGGATGATTTTAATAGGGAAAACGGTGCAACAAGGGTGGTCCCTGGAACGCATCTCCAATCAAAACTTCCCGAAGACGTCATGCAGAACCCCCTGGATCCCCATAAAGATCAGGTTCTTATTGAGGCCCCCGCAGGTTCTGTGGTCATCTTTAATTCGCACACTTGGCACGGGGGCACCGTTAACCATACTCCCCAAGCACGAAGAGCGATTCATAGTTATTTTTGCCGCAAAGACCAACCTCAGCAGGTGAACCAGCAACGGTATATCCAACAGGAAACATTGGATCGGATACCTGAAGGTGCAGCTGAAATATTGGAAGTAGTGGGAGGATTAAGATAGGAGGTTGCTTTTTACCCTATATCACGTTTCATCCTTCACATCTCTTTGTCGACCGGTGCAAAACGATAAACAGCTAAACTTAACACGCCTTTCGCATCAATTTTTTATGCACCACCGTATAGGCCTGGAAGATTGCCACATCTTGAAAGATCCTCTACCGCGTGGAAGATTTGAATCGCCTCACCCAAGTGAATAGTATAAACTCCTGCTTTTTGATTAAATCGCTGAATTTGTATTCGATTTTCCACAAAAATCCTATACTTTGGTATTCCTAATAGTGATAGGAAAATATAAGTTATAAAAACATCTACAAATAATAAACGACTAGCCGATATCGATGCAAGCTTCCGCCAAGTTCCTTTTGTATTCCCTGATTTCCTCCACTCTTTTTTTGTCCTGTAGTGAGCAAAAATCTCCATTTGAAGTTTCCCCGGCCGACCGTCTCGATCCCAAGAGAATGGAACCTCCCTTCCCTCTTGTGTCCATACCTCAAGAAGCAGATTTGGAATCGCCCAGGTGGAAAGGAATCAGTTTGTCTGCAAGTCCTCCTGTGGTACCCAAATCCGCATCTGAGCAAATGCAGACCTTCGTTTTGAAACCCGGCTATAAAATAGAGCCTATTTTAACAGAACCCCAGATCAAAGAACCCGCTGCCATACAGTTTGACGGAAATGGGAGGATGTATGTCCTTGAACTTCGTAGCTATATGCAGGACATTGACGCCAACGGAGAACTGTTGCCGACCAGCCGAATCTCTCGATGGGAAGACGTGGACAATGACGGAATTTATGAAACGGGGGTCGTGTTTTTGGACAGTCTTGTTTTTCCACGTTTTGTGGTACCTTTTGGCCCCAACACAATATTGTCTATGGAGTCCAATGAGGATCATGTCTACAAGTACACCGATACCGATGAGGATGGCAGGGCAGACAAAAAAGAATTGTTCGCATCCGGTCTCGGACGCTCAGGGAATGTGGAGCACCAAACGAGCTTCTTAACCTGGGCCATGGATAACTGGATGTACAGTACCTATAATTCGAAGCGGATCCGCTGGACGCCCGATGGGGTAATTCAAGAGCCGACCGGCAGCCCCTACGGCCAGTGGGGAGTGACACAGGACAATTACGGCCAGGTATGGTTCCAGGATGGGGCTGGTGGTGTACCGACCAATTTTCAGTTTCCCTTGGTGTATGGTAATTTTCAGGTTGAAGGACAGTTCAGGGATGGGTTCAGGGTACCGTACAGCTTGGTAAAATTGGCGGATTTTGAGCCGGGTATGCGTGAGACAAAACCCGACGGATCCCTGAATAATGTCACGGGCTCGGCAGGCAACGATGTCTTTAGAGGTGATCGCTTACCCAAAGAACTTGTGGGGGAATATTTCTATGGAGAACCTGTAGGAAGGATCATCAGGCAGGTAACCTCCCAAAAAGAAGAGGGGCTCACATATGTTCAAAACCCTTACATTGAATCCGAGTCAGAATTCATCCAATCTACTGATCCTCTCTTCCGTCCTACGGACATCGCTACTGCCCCTGATGGCACCATGTATATTGTAGACATGTACCGCGGAATTATCCAGGAAGGCAACTGGACACAGGAAGGAAGTTATCTCAGGACCAAGATCCTTCAGTACCAGATGGATGATATCATAGAAAACGGTAGAATATGGCGAGTCACTTATGAAGGTATGCCGCGCGACGCCAAAAAACCCAAAATGTATGAAGAATCCTCTGCAGAACTGGTCGCCCATCTCGACCACCCCAATGGTTGGTGGCGTGACAAAGCCCAGCAGTTGTTGATATTGAGACAGGATAAATCAGTGGCCAATGAATTGGTGAAAATGATGAATGCTTCAACCAATGAACTTGCCCGTATTCATGCCCTGTGGACCTTGGAAGGCCTAAGGGTATTGGATGCTGGAATGGTTAAACAATTGATGAAAGATCCCAATCCCAACATCCGTATCCAAGCTCTTAGAGCAAGTGAGAGCTTATACAAATACGGAGAGAAAAATCTTGAGGAAGACTACAGGAAACTAATAACAGACAAGGACCCCGCCGTGGCCATACAAGCCCTTCAAAGCGCCTACATTTTGAAGGTAGATGAGGCGGAAAAACTTCTTCAATCCTCCCTCCAATCCAACAAGGCCAAAGGGGTGCAGTTGGTAGCTGGGCAAATCCTTGAAAAAATGGAAGAAGCCAAAAATTTGTCGGCTACTCGACATTCCCCCAAAGAACGGGAGCTTTATAATAAAGGCAAAAGCATTTTCGACAGTTATTGTGCTACCTGTCATGGTGTCAAAGGATTGGGAACTCCGACCGGCACTGGAGGGGCACTGATTGCACCGTCTTTTTCGGGTTCCCCTCGGATCCAGGGGCATCCAGAATACGCTGTAAAAACCCTATTGCATGGCTTGACCGGTGCTATTGAAGACAAAGAATATGAAGGGGTGATGATTGCCATGGATGAAAATGATGACCAATACCTGGCCTCTGTTATTTCATATATCCGTAATGATTTTGGAAACCAGGGAAGCTTTGTGACTCCTGAATATGTAGCTCAAATACGCCAGGAGACCAGTAGCAGGACAAGCAACTATAGTTATGATGAGTTGATCCAGGAAATTCCAAAGGCCATGTTTCCTCAAGACAATTGGAAGGTAACCGCCAGTAGCACCGCATTGCAGGGAGTGGGTTCTACCAAGGATCCCACTTATGCCTTTAGCTATAAAGGATGGAGATCTGAAACTGCCCAAGTTCCCGGTATGTGGTTTCAGATTGAGCTTCCTAACCCAGGCGACTTGACTGAAATTCAATTTGATTCCGGGGAGAAAGAATTTCCGGAAAAATATCTGGTATCTGTCTCCGAGGATGGGAACAATTGGAGGAAAGTAGCCGAGGGCAGGGGTATACAAGGCAACAACGGCATAAGCTGGAAAGACCGATCCAAAGCGAAATTTGTCCGTATGGAGATTGTAGAAGGCAGCGAAAATGTCTGGGCTATGCGGAAGCTGAATCTATATTCAAGGTAAGCCTACGCTACGTGAATAGATTGGCAGAAATAATTGGAAGGTGCTGTTTAGAAATAAGTCGCTGAAGTTATTCCTTTGGTTCATCCGATGGAATGTCCCGTTAATTAAACTACAGTAGATGCTGCGATTATTTGTTACTGTGTTCTATGAACATGTCAGTATTTCCGGCATATTATATCCAATGGGCTGATAGGTTTATAGAATACGGGACAACAAGAGGCGTACCCTAAGGGGCTGAGCTCAAATTCATTTGCGGACTGCCTATACAACGTTGATCTTGGAGTAAAGAAAAAATACGGCCGTTTATCAAATCAAGTCTTCCCAGTTTTATCCTAGACAAACCAAATGAGCTCATGCGTTGTTGGAGAACCCATAAGACCTCTTCACAAGAGTGGTCAAAAAATTGAAAAATATGGAGAAGAAAAATCTGGCTATAGTCGGGAGTGGATTGCTGGCGGAAATTGTTGTTGATGCGTGGTTAGGAGGCTTATTATCGGATTATCGGCTTATTGGGATTTATTCCAGGACAAAAGAAAAGACCGAAATGCTTGTTCATAAAGCAAACAATTCCGAAACCACCAATGATTGTACTTCCTGCCTGTCCCTTCAAGAACTACTGGAGCTAAAACCCGATTATATTGTAGAGTCGGCTTCCCCAGCAGCGATGAAGGAACTTGCCTTGCCTGCTTTACAAAACGGATCTTCAATTGTTTCCTTATCTATCGGGGCATTTGCCGACGAGGCATTCTATGAGGAAGTCAAAGAAGCTGCCCGTAGGAACAATGTTAGGGTGCACTTGGTGTCGGGTGCCATTGGAGGTTTTGATGTGTTGAGAACCGTCTCCCTTATGGGAGACTGCGAGGTGTCTATCGCTACCGAAAAAGGACCCCATTCTCTTAAAGGTACCGCAGTATATGATGAAGCTTTACTAGCGGAGAAACGAGAAGTTTTTGTCGGTAACGCCGAGGAAGCTATCGCACTTTTCCCCACTAAAGTAAATGTTGCAGTCGCCGCATCACTGGCCTCAGTGGGGCCGAGGGATATGAAAGTGTCGGTGACATCAAGCCCTGGATTTGTCGGTGATGACCATCGGATTGAAATCAAAAGCGACCAAGTTCATGCAATTGTAGATGTATACAGCAAGACGGCAGAGATCGCAGGATGGAGCGTCGTGAACACCCTACGCAACATTACCTCACCTATTGTATTCTGATAGATTGGCCAGGACCTTTTCGCTCAGGCGGTCAAAAGCCTGGCGGGTCCTTCCCGAGGATACGTTCATGCAGCGGACATTCGGATGAGATAAAAATTTCTCGCTGCCCAGGGCGCCTAGGGTATCGCAATAGCAAAGGTTATCCCCTTCCAGCCAATGGGCAAATGGAGCCTCCTCCCAGGCAGGAGATAATCCGGTATTGAACAAGATCTTTCGGTTACCAAGTTGGGCAAATTCTTTTTTCCCCAAAAGAACGGTATTTTTATTCAAACAGGTGACCACCACTTCATTCTGTGACAATAAGTCGCCCAAGGGCACATATTTGTATCCCTTTTCTCGCGCCTCCACTTTTTCTCTACGGGAAAAATAGGTAATATGTGCTCCGAAGAACTTAAGCGCATCAGCCACCATACCGCCGGATTTTCCGAGTCCTACAATACCTGCCTTTAATCCGGTGATTTCTCTGGGTACACCATCCCAAGGTTTTGCAGGACTTCCGTCAGTATTGGTTCCGAAACCATGGAGGCAACGGACGAGTTCGCTGATCACGTATTCCACAACTCCCTCGTCTCCATAGTCGCGGATGCCAGTCACCGTAACCCCCCGGGAATTGGCGTAACGTATATCCACGTTGGCAGATTCGGGAGAATAGAGGGAACAGCACATGCCGATATATTTCACGTGGGGGCATTTTTCTAGTGTCTCTCTGCCAAGCGTCGAGGTATAACTGAGCAAAACAGCATCAGCATCCCCAATACGCCGCACAATTTCATGGACGTCTGAAGGAATATCCTGATGCAAGACCACCTCTTCTGCGAAGCTGTTCAGTTCCTTTTCAGCAGAAGGAATTAAACCTAATGGCTCAATGCCTACTATTTTTTTAAACATCATCGTCTGTTTTTGTCAGTCAGCAAAGGTACAGGGAAGAACGACAAATCATTGTCCCTTACGGAGATTTAGGCTATTCGGTATATAATTCCAAATGCAGTGTTGGGGATTTTTAATCCCCATAATATTAATTACAGGGGAAAAACACAGATTCTTATCCGTGTTTTGCAGGATTAAAATATTGACTATCTCAGGTTCAGGATGGCAAATTCCGGAACCCAACCACTTACTAGAACAGACCAACGCTTAGGGCGTTGGAGCGTGGGCGGCGATGAGCCCCTCTTTTTTAAGTTCCTCCCAAAAGTCTGCGGGAATTTTCACTTCCATGGAAGTCACATTGGCTTTGGCTTGCGCTGCATCACGTGTACCGGGAATGACAGCGGCAACTACCGCCGGGGCTGCAGAAAACTGCAAGGCGGCGGTTCTCAGATCCACCCCATGGGCCTGGGCAATACGGTTGATCTTCTCCCGTTTTTCGATAAAGGCTGGAGGAATGTCCGTGGAATAATTATACCGGTCTATGCCGGCGAGGAATCCAGAATTCAGCGCGGCTCCCGAAACAATGGAGACGCCATGCTGCTCACAGGCCGGGAACAGGCGGTCAAGGGCATCTTCATGATCAATTAGCGAATAGATAGTGGCAGAAAGGAAAATATCCGCATCAGCAACTTCTAACGTCTTCAAGATGGGGTCAACCGTATTTACCCCCAAACCCCAAGCTTTGATCAGCCCTTCTTCCCGCATCTTGGTCAATTCCGGCATAGCACCTTTTTCGGCTACTTTAAAATGCTCCTTCCAATTGTCCTTCATATCCCCGTTGTCAGGAGACAGGTCATGAATAAATACAATATCAATGCTTTCTATCCCCAAACGTTGCAAACTGTCCTCGATCGACCGTCTTGTCCCCGACGCACTATAATCATATTCGTAATTAAAGGGAGAAGGTTTCTGCCACATGGTGGGTGGGATATCCTTGGACGCTTTTAGCAGGCGGCCCACCTTGGTGGAAAGAATATAATCTTCCCGCTTTTGGTTGTGGAGAAAATGCCCGAACCTTCGCTCGCTCATCCCCAAGCCATACCAGGGGGAGGTATCGAAATACCGGACCCCAGCTTCCCAGGCGCCTTCCATGGCCTCCTGGGCCTGTTGGTCGGTAGTGGGGCGGAAAGCGTTTCCGATGGCCACACCGCCAAGGCCAAAATTCTGCTCAAGCTTGAACTTCTTCCTGTTTTGAAATTGCTTTCCAGCATTCTTTTCTGGTATCCCCGCTGAAATTGTTTGATCAGTTCCCGCAAATACTGGAATTACCGGAGCAAGTCCGGCCACGGCCGCTGCTTTTACACTTGTTGACATAAAATTTCTTCTTGTTGACATGATTGTAAATTTAGAAATTGAAGGGCAGTATGGGCTCTCTCCCACCCCATCGTTTTTCCAACAAAATCTGATCCATTGGGATAGGTGTTTAATGTAGCGCTGTTTTTAGGTGTCCAACGTTGTGCCATATCCGCACCGAATGTCTGAAGTAGCAACATGAAATAAAAATAGCTTATAATAAAAATTTTCTGGTTATTATGGCCGTCATCACTAAAATAAAACTTGTCTCCAAATCATTTACTCATAAAGAGCTTCCTTCAGACTGAGCCCAATTTATAATAACGAAAACACAGAACCATCCTTACCGAGACGGCTATAAGGTTGGCTTTGACGGGCGCGACTACATGGGTCGGCTATTTTTCCCTAGAGGAAAGACAAGATCAGAATTGTTTCAGTAAGGAAGGCCAAAAAAATGAATTTGCCAATCCAAATCCAGTACAGGGGTTCGGAAATGCGCATCCGAACCCCGTTTTTTTCTTTTTCAGGTTTTCAAATGGCCTTCGATGGAATCGTCCATGGTTTTTCCAATCATGGCGCCTATTGCAGTTTTAAGGAATGCCACCGCATTGCCATGTTTATTGTCCCAATAATAGCCTTCTGTGGGCCTTATCCTGAGCACCGTAATTCTCGGATCGTCCATCCCTTCCGTAAACCAAGCTTTCAAAATCGGATCCCATAGCTCCCTGATCAACACCTTGTCCGTACTGATGCTGGCCTCGCCAAATACACTCAAAAAATCTGAGTACTGCGAGCCTTGAAAAAGGAGTTGCACCTTCGGGTTTTCCTGGATCTGTTGGTTTTTGTGGCTGTCGTTGGCGCTCAAAAACAAGATTTCCCCATTCTCGTCCACTTTCTGCACCGACATCGGTCTGCTGGAAACTGGGTTGTTCGACGCGATATGCGTATTAAAGAAACAGGTCGTGTTTTTATCGATAAGTTCTTTGATCTTTTCTATGGCCTTTTGGGCATAGAGATCTTCGTGATTTTTTTCCTCCTGCTGGCGGTTGATGCTGTCCATGGGATTTGGGTTTAAATATGAAATGGTAAAGTGAAGCGTACGTGAATATGCTTCGTGCTGCAAATGATGCGCCAGCCGATAGGGAGATTTAAGGGAAGGCCAATATCGTTTAACTTTGTTCCCATTTCCTTGTCATAAAAGGGTCGGAGTTAGGGGCCACTTACTTATGGCTTTTTCTTATCCCAAGATTTTGTCATCAGTTTTTCCACGTCCGATAAGCTTTTCTGATATAATGTTCCCCGTCCGGCCATAAAGTCTCTCCTTTGGTAATCCAAGCCAAGCCAAAAAACTCTATAGCGACTGCTTCTAAAATGAATACCACCGGAATACCCTGTAGCCATTTGGGTTTGAAGGTAAAATAAGCCGCAATTAACAGCAGACAGCTAAGCATCAACCAGCCACTGATTTTATAGATTCGATTCCGCTTATGTTTTTGGGAGTTAACGGCAATAATACTATGGTTGGATCTGGGGAAATAAACCAAAGAAATTAAGGCCAATGAAATCAAAAAAACCGCTGCAAATAGCAAATGAAGCTGAATCCCAAACCAATAGGGAACAGTTTCATTTGCCACATGAATACTGGCCGAGCTGACATTGGACGCGGACGTAGGACTGAAACCCACTCCTATGGCACTAACAGCCGCCAAAGAGCTAAGTATTCTTTCGTTTCGGGTATAGCCCTTATAAGTGAGTAGAAATACTCCCAATATGCACAAAACGACGACCAGCACATCCCCGTTACTGGTGTAATAGTAATCACTGATGGATGGTGCTATCCGGGATCCATTTTCATCTATGACTGTAGTTCCTATCAGGATCAAGGGAAGCAATATACCGCAAAACCCGATCAGATTTCTTAAGGTCAAATAAGAAAACACCAATAGATTGTGCTCTTCTTTCAGCCGATCGAGCTCTTTCTCTTCCATGCAATCAATATACATGGTTTTGGCTAAAAATGGACATGGATCATGTCCATAAAGGCAAGAGCTATACCCTTTTAAACCTATTCGAGTTCTATCTTATGCACAAGAAAATCGGTGAGTTTGTTCCATTGGAATTCCTGTACACCTGCCCATCCGCCGGTGGCGATCAAGGTATTGATCAATTTTCGGTTACCTGCATCCTTATCATTATTAATCCCTTCCCTTTTTCCGATTTCGTAGGCAGAAATCTTTGTCCCTTCGAGTTGGACTTTAAAAGTACTCGTGGCTTCGGCGATGAAAAAATGTTCAATCTCATCCTGTTCTTCACTTCGTTTGGTCGGATTGATGCTCGGACTGACGGTAAATTCCGCCGATGTGTTGCTTTCTTGCGCATCTACCACGGTCACCCAGTTTTCGGGTACGGGTCCGGGCAAAACTATTTTTATATAATCCTTAACTTCCGGCCTGCTGCCAGGTTTTGCTATTCCCATCGGATCATGTAACTCAAAAGTTGAGGTGATTCCCGGCATTTCTGACCATTGGTTTACGTGGAAGAGCTTTTGGATTGACCGTTTGAATTCCTTTGCCGCCAGTTCTTCAGAGTGGAATTCCTGATCACTGGAGTAAAGTTTGTCCTTGGTAGCATCTCCCAATAGGACCTCTTTTTCTTCCTGTATTTTCTTGATAATCTTTTTGAACACCATATGATTTAATTATTGCCTAAGGCATTAGAACATGGTTAAAACAACACCTGCTCATGTTATCCACTTGGTCTTTAACAAAATGGGAATCACCATATCGCAGGCGTCAAGACTTGAGCTGATAAGGACAGATTAACACAAAAAACATGCAAAAGGTAATTGGCAAAAAGTCCGATGGGCCGAACCGGATGGTAGGCCTTTGGGTTTTTATTCGCTTGCCCAATGCGTATACTATTGGGAGAACTTGTCCAAGGCCTCAGCCACAGACGGTAAGAAAGCAACCTGGCTGCCCTTATTGCTTTCGTAAATAAAGTCATGGATACTTTTACAGGTATATTTAGAAAAATCCCCTACCACCGCCAGTTGTACGCGGTAATTAGAAAATTTCTGTAGTATCTCTCCGGCCATACCATTCCGAAGGTCGAAGAATTCGGGAGAAAGATGCTGCTCATGGAGGATGATCTTGTCAAACCCCTGATAGTAGAGATTGCCCAGTAGATCCAATGCATCCTCTGCAGAGTGGACGATAATTTCATCAGTTATAATTTCCGCGGCATTTCGCTCGTTAATAGCATGTGTTCTTATTTTCATCTCTTAATTATTATCTGGGATGAGGGGGGCGCTTGATGATCATTGATTGGTTCAACAGGGGATAGGTATGAGTTAAAATCCTTTCAATATCGCAAGGAAAAACCCTCCCAGACGCCTATTTAGGCAAGAATACCTTATTTCCCAAATAAATCTTATCTTTGGCGCATGGAAAATATGCCCCCCTGCCCTGCCTGTAGCTCAATCTACACTTATGAAATGGACGAAAAGCTGGTCTGTCCAGAATGCGGATTTGAATGGACAGCTCAGGTAGCAGAAGAAACAGAAAGTGCTCCCGTGGTAAAGGATTCCAACGGAAATATCCTCGTCAACGGGGATTCGGTGGTGGTTATCAAAAATCTCCCGGTAAAAGGTTCATCGCAGCCCATCAAGGCTGGCACCAAGGTGCGGAATATACGGCTTACGGACGGTGACCACAATATCGATTGTAAAATAGATGGCTTCGGCTCTATGGCATTGAAGTCGGAATTTGTAAAGAAAGCCTAAAATCAAATCAGTGTTTTTTGATTTTATCGTTATAGAGACATAAATTATGAGAAAGCAGATGTTATTGGCGTTGTTGGTACTGTTTACCATTTCAATTAACCATGAGATAGTTGCCCAAGAAACCAAGCCGGAGCCCGCTCCAGATTTTACACTTGAGGATCTTGAAGGGAACACGGTGTCTTTAAAGGATTTGGAAGGCAAAGTCGTGGTCCTGGATTTTTGGGCTACTTGGTGTGCCCCCTGTATAAAATCGTTTCCTGCGATGCAGATGGCTGTGAACAAATACAAAGATGACCCTGAAGTAGAATTTCTCTTCATCAATACCTGGGAACAAAGAGACGAACCTAAAGATATGATCCAACAACTGATGACAAGAAGAGGATTTGATTTTATTGTCTTGATGGATGAAAAAGATCCGGTTTCAAAAAGAAACCCCGTAGTTGAAAGTTATGGCGTAATAGGTATACCCGCAAAGTTCATTATAGATACTAAAGGGAACATCAGACACAAAATTACAGGATTTAAAGGAGGGGACAATGAGGCGCAAGTACAGGAATTGGCCTCTCTTATTGAAAGTGCAAGAGAATGATTTTTTTGTTATAGTACTCCCGTTGGTTAGGTCACAGGCACTCCCAGCAGCTTTTACTTATAGCCATGATCTATCAAAAAAAAGAGCAGCCAAAGCTGCTCTTTTTTTTACCCATCACTTAGATCGGTCTGTTAGGCTGTTGGTTTTTCAAAATATCTCTGATTTCTGTCAGCAATACCTCTTCTTTGGTAGGTGCAGGCGGTGCAGCGGGAGCCGCTTCTTCTTTCTTTTTAAGCGTATTCAAACCTTTAATGGCCATGAAAATCGCTGCGGCAATGATCAAGAAATCAACGACAGTCTGGATAAACGTGCCGTAATTAAGAGAAACAGCGCTTATTTCGGTACCATCGGGATCCACATAGGCGTCCTTCAATACCCACTTCAAGTCGGTGAAATCCACTCCGCCCAACAGAAGCCCAATGGGTGGCATGATGATGTCGGCGACAAAGGAGGAAACAATACTACCAAAAGCACCGCCGATGATCACAGCTACTGCCAAATCCACAACATTGCCCTTAATGGCAAACTCTTTAAATTCCTTGATTAGTCCCATAGAATTGGTGGTTAGATTTTTTTTGTTATGAAGATAGAGATTAAGATTGTAAAAATATACAAATCTGCGGTTTTCTCCCATTATCTCTCTACGACCATTATCTGACTAAGTCACAGGTTGCTAAATCCGCAAGGAATAGCATATAAAACAAATAAAAAGATAATTTTCACTCAATTTCTTAACCTTATCCCTCAAGGTGCGTTAAAAATTTATATTATTCGTTATCTTGCCCTCTCAAAGCAACACAGATTGACAGCTAGACAAAACACATACCGAAAGATTTCAATGGCATTTTTGATGCTGTTTTTATCTTTTTTAATGAGCCCCACCATCATGGTGACGGCAATTGATAAGGATGTGGATATTTCCATGGTGTTTAATCTTGTGGAAGAAGAGACCAAGGAAACAAAAGAAAAAGGTGTCGAAGTCATTGATATTTTTCTCAAAAAACCCCTTTTGTTCCTGTTCGGTTTGAACAAAATCGAGATCAAGCGCAACCAAGCATTTTACAATAGGATCTTATCCACGCTATATTGTCCCGGGGAAGTAGCCCCGCCTCCTGAATTTTCCTGATTTTTTTATACCTGCCGCATCGATTATTACCACCCCAATCTTTGTGGCCATTTCTAGATGTTTAAGTAAATCCATTTTACTGGAGCATTCCTATTTTCAATCTTCATAAATTATCTAATGAAAAACAATAATCTATTTGCAAATCTGAAATCAGATTTTGCATCAGGATTGGTGGTCTTTTTGGTGGCTCTCCCCCTTTGCCTAGGGATTGCGTTAGCATCTGGAGCGCCATTATTTGCAGGGATCATCACTGGAATTATCGGGGGTATTGTCGTTGGCTTTCTGAGCCAATCACATATCAGCGTATCCGGACCAGCAGCAGGCTTGACGGCAATTGTGTTTGTGGCCATAGCGGATCTTGGATACGAGGCATTCTTGGTCGCTGTTATTTTGGCCGGAGCGATGCAGTTGGCTCTTGGTTTAATCAAGGCCGGAACCATTTCTAATTATTTTCCTTCCAACGTTATCGAAGGAATGTTGGCGGGGATAGGTGTCATTATCTTTATTCAGCAAATTCCCCATGCTTTGGGAGCCAATGTGGAGATAGGTTCTGGTTTGGCCATCTTTTCTTCCGTATTTGCTTCTTTTCTGGACATACAGCCCGGGATACTCATCATCACCGTCGCCTCATTGGCCGTTTTGATCGCCTGGCAAAGTGTCCCATCCCTAAAGAAACTGAAACTGGTACCGGGAGCTTTGGTGGCAGTAGTTTTGGGAATCCTTATCAATGCCACCTTTATTTTGACGGGCAGCCCGCTGGCCGTGGATGCCGCTTATTTGGTCAACCTGCCAGTCCCCTCAAGCCTTGATGAAGTGAAAGAAGTATTTATTACCCCTTCCTTTGCCGCAATAGGAGATCCCGGTGTGTGGGTCGTCGCCATCACCATTACTATCGTCGCTTCGATCGAGACCTTGCTTTGTATCGAAGCCACAGAACGGTTGGATCCTTTGAAGCGCTTTGTAAACACCAACGTCGAATTAAAGGCCCAGGGAATAGGAAATATGATCAGCGGCGTCTTGGGCGGTTTACCGATGACATCGGTGGTCGTGAGATCTTCGGCCAATGTGAATGCAGGAGCTAAATCAAAAATGTCTGCCATAATCCATGGCTTGCTCCTGCTGGTCTGCGTAGCCTCTATTCCCATGTTGCTCAACCGTATACCCATGGCAACACTTGCGGCAATTCTTTTGATGATCGGTTACAAACTTGCCAACCCTGCCACGATTAAACACTTTTGGGAAAAAGGAAAATACCAGTTTATTCCCTTTATCGCTACCCTTCTGGCCGTGGTTTTTCTCGATTTGTTGAAGGGAGTAGCATTGGGAATGATTATCAGTGTGATTTTTATCCTGCGGGGTAATATCAAAAGAGCTTATTACTTCAGGAAGGAACAATACAAGAATGGGGATATCATCCACGTTGATTTGGCCCAAGAGGTATCTTTTCTCAACAAAGCGGCGATTAAACTGACACTCACCAATCTGCCAAGAAACTGCAAAGTGGTGATCAACGCCTCAGACACGGTGTATATCGCACATGATGTATTGGATTTAATCCACGAATTCAAAACCGTCAATGCACCGGAAAAGGGAATTGAAGTCCTGTTATTGGGCTTTAAGGAAGCCTATAGGTTGGGCAATGATATTGATGAGCACAACCAGGTTTTTGTCGAGCAAAATTTATTGTCCCAAGAAAGAAAAGACAAACTCAACCATGAAGACATCTTCCTTAATTTAACCAAAAACAAAAATTGACGACCCTACACCTATTCGGAAAAATGAAAACACAAACAGCAGAAACACAAGCAAATCTGACCCCTGCCAAGGCATTGGAAATATTGAAAGAGGGCAACCAAAGATTCGTAAACAATTTAAAAGTGAACAGGAACCTGCTAGAGCAGGTCAATGCGACGAAAGACGGTCAGTTCCCCTTCGCCATAATACTTAGCTGTATCGACAGCAGGACCTCTGCGGAGCTGATTTTTGACCAAGGCCTGGGAGATATCTTCAGCGTGCGGATCGCCGGAAATGTCATCAATCAGGACATTCTTGGCAGCATGGAATTTGCCTGTAAGCTTGCCGGCTCCAAACTTATAGTCGTATTGGGCCACAGTAAATGTGGTGCAATCAAAGGAGCCTGTGGGGGAGTAAAACTGGGCAACCTGACCGGTTTGCTGGAAAAAGTGGAAGTATCCATTGATCAAGTAAAATCAGAAATGCCCGAAATAGGCCGTACTGAACCCGAATTCGTGCGCGCGGTGGAACAGCAGAACGTACTTTCCACAATGAATATGATTCTTGACGAAAGCCCCACCTTAAGAGCGCTTTTTGAAAATGGCGAGATCGGAATTTCCGGTGCCTACTACGACGTAGATACAGGAGAAGTAGAATTTATGAAAGAAGCCATTGCGGAACCCGTAGCAGGTTAATTAAAGTGGCAGGCAGATAAAAAAGGGCGGTCTCTCGGAGACCGCCTTTTTGTATTTCAGTTCGATGGTCTTGCGCCAATTCATCATTATTTTCTGTCAATGAACTTATTCTATTTTATCGCTTGTTTAACCAAGGTACAAAGATCGAATAGTATAATATGTCAGAATTAATTATCTCAAGTGCCCCGATTGTCAAACGAATTCCCCAAGAACTTTCCATACATGGCCATACCCGGACCGATCAATACTACTGGCTGAATGATAGGGCCAATCCTGAAGTTATCAAGTACCTCAACCAGGAAAATGATTATTTAAAGGACCAGCTTCGGCATACAGAAGAATTCCAGGAAAGACTATTCAATGAAATGAAAGGCCGGATCAAGGAGGAGGATGAAAGCGTTCCTTACCTTAAGGATGGTTATTATTACTATACGAAATTTATCAAAGGCGGTGAATATCCGCTGTTCTGCAGAAAGAAAGAAAGTCTTTTGGCAGAAGAAGAAATTTTGCTTGACATCAATATCCTGGCCCAAGGCTTCGATTATATGAATGTCAGCTCGATTGCTGTAGCCCCAAACCAACACCTACTGGCCTTCTCACAGGATAGTGTTGGAAGAAGAATCTATGACATCCGTTTCAAGGATTTGCTCACCGGAGAGTACTTGGAAGATTGCATCGCCTCCGTAACCGGAAATGTCGCATGGGCAAATGACAACCAAACGCTATTTTACTCAAGACAGGATCCCGATACCCTTAGGGCCTTCCAGATTTATAAGCACGTATTGGGAAGCAAACAGGAGGAAGACGTTTTGGTCTATCAGGAAGACGATGACACCTTCACCTGTTACGTGAGCAGATCCAAATCCAAGAAATATATATTTATCACCTCCCAGAGTACCGTTTCCACCGAATGCCGTTTTATCCCCTCCGAGGATCCAAATGCTGGGATGACACTGATCCAGGAGCGCGTGCGCGATCTGGAATATTCCGTAGAACATCATAAAGAGGAATTTCTTATCCTCACCAATGACGGCGGAGCCAGTAACTTTAAATTGGTTAAAACCCCTGTCTCTTCACCCGAAAAGAGCCACTGGAAGGATATCATCCCCCACCAAAATGATGTATTGCTGGAGGGCTTTGAGGTTTTTAGGGACTTTTTGGTGCTGGATGAAAGGTTCAATGGCCTAAACCGTATTCAGGTCCGCTCCTGGGATGGAAGTGATTTGCATTATATTGAATTTGAAGAACCCACCTATTCCGCTTGGGTCGGCCACAATCCGGAATTTGACAGTCGAATTTTACGCTTCGGATACAATTCTCTCACCACACCCTCTTCTACGTACGATTATGACATGATCAGCCGTCAAAAAGTATTGTTAAAACAGCAGGAGGTCGTGGGCGGTTATGATGCCGGGCAGTACACCTCGGAAAGAATATGGGCTCCCGCAACAGACGGCACAATGATTCCCGTTTCCTTGGTTTACAGAAATGACCTTTTCCAAAAGGATGGAACGAACCCTTTGCTGCAATATGCCTACGGTTCATACGGCCATAGTATAGACGCGGTGTTTAGTTCAAGCAGGCTTAGTCTGTTGGATCGAGGCTTCGTGTTTGCCATCGCCCATATCCGGGGCGGACAGGAGATGGGAAGACACTGGTACGAGAGCGGAAAGATGTTGGACAAGATGAATACCTTTACCGACTTTATTGCCTGCTCCAAATTTCTTGTAGAACAACAATACACGCGTCCTGAACACCTTTACGCCATGGGAGGAAGTGCTGGTGGTTTATTGATGGGTGCCGTCATGAACATGGCGCCGTCTTTATACCATGGAGTAGTCGCAGCGGTGCCATTTGTGGATGTAGTGACCACGATGCTGGACGAAAGCATTCCGTTGACAACAGGAGAATTTGACGAATGGGGTAATCCCAAAAATAAGGAGTATTATGAATATATGCTTTCCTATTCTCCCTATGACAACATTTCAGCGAAAGACTATCCCCATTTGTTGGTGACCTCCGGTCTTCATGACAGCCAAGTGCAGTATTGGGAGCCTACCAAATGGGTGGCCAAACTCAGGGAAATGAAAACCGACGACAATAAATTGTTGCTGTATACCAATATGGACGCCGGACACGGCGGAGCATCTGGAAGATTCCAAGCCCTCAGAGAGCTCGCTTTGGAGTACACCTTCCTTCTGGATTTGGCCGGAAAGATTGACTGAAAATAGGCTTTATGGAAAAGGCCGACCTCTGAATTTAAAGGGGTCGGTTTTTCTTTTTGAAACAGATAAAAATCAAACTTTTTTATAGCTAATCCGATTAGACTAAGTACTTATTAAAACAAATAAATGAGCAACCTCGGATCTCTTCTATTTCTTTCCTTACTCGCTTTATTTTCTTTGACCTTAAGTTGGTATGTTTTTCAGGCTTTGAAAACCGTTCTTTCCCAATGGGATAGTCCCGGCGGAAAAGCTGCCGCATATCTAGCCTATTGGTTGCTTACCTGTGCCTATGTTTTTTTTATCATTTCCTCTATTGTTACCATTTCCCGAACGGGTGAAATTTCAGGAAATGCCCAGATGGGACTTAACGTATTTTTGACGGTCACCATCACGCAGGCTACTATTATTCTGTTCCTTTTAAGTGAAGATCTCTTCCGGGGGATACAGGCCGGCGCCAATTTTCTATCCAACAATATTTCCCCCAAAGAATCTTATCTACCAGAACGGCGGAAGTTTGTCAGTCAGCTGGCACTGCTGGTCGCGGCTGTCCCCTTTATCGGTTTTGTATATGGGATAGTCAAAGGGAAGTACAACTTTAAAGTGTTTAGGGAAACGCTCTATTTTGAAGACCTTCCGGATGCCTTCGATGGATTTACCATTACCCAGCTGTCAGATATACATGCGGGAAGTTTTAAGGACATTTCTGCGGTTCAAAAAGGAATTGATTTGGCTAAGGAGCAAAAATCCGATTTGTTTGTCTTTACTGGCGATCTTATCAATGTGTCGGCTGAGGAAATCGGTCCGCTAGTGGATCGGTTTAAGCAAATCAATGCCCCCTACGGCCAATATTCAATTTTGGGCAACCACGATTACGGAGATTATATCCAATGGCCTTCACCGCAAGAGAAGGTGAAAAATTTTAATGATTTAAAAGCAAGCCATGCAAAAATGGGGTACCAACTGCTGCTGGACGAACATGTGACCATTGAAAAAGCGGGCCAAAAAATCCAGCTTCTGGGGGTAGAAAATTGGGGGGTAGGTTTCAAGTCAAAAGGCGATCTGGAAAAAGCACTCCATGGGGTCGAAAAGAAAGATTTTAAAATATTATTGTCCCATGATCCTTCCCACTGGGAACAAGTAGTCAAAAACCATCCTTCAAAAGTTCACCTCACCCTTTCAGGACACACCCATGGGATGCAGATGGGCGTAGAAACGCCATGGATCAGGTGGAGTCCCGCTAAGTTTCGTTATCCCCATTGGGCGGGTTTGGCGGAACAGGCAGGGAGATACCTCTATGTCAATAGAGGCTTTGGGTTTCATGCTTTTGCGGGAAGAGTGGGGATTTGGCCGGAAGTAACGGTGATTGAGTTGAGAAGAAAAACATCTTAACAAGAAGAGGAATAGGACAATTAAACAAAGATATGCGTCTTGGTTAAAAAATAGTTTCCCTAAATTTATCATTGACGCTTTAGAATCAAATTTGGATATCATGAAAAACACCATTAGTGCAATTGTATTTGCTGTTTCCATTATTGTTGCCGCTGTTATTTTAGGCAACGCTTTTTTAAACCGGAACAAATCCGACCACAAGATTTCACTTACGGGGCTGGGGGAAATGGATTTCACCTCTGATCTCATTGTCTGGGAAGGGGTATTCAATAAGGACAATACCGATCTTCGCCAAGCCTACGCTGATCTTGACAAGGATAAAAAGATTATTATCGACTATTTGAAATCAAAGGGTGTAGAAGAGAGTGGATTTGTCTTCAGCGCCGTCCAGACCAATGAGAAGTCCAAGCCCAATTATTCCAATGACGGGCGGTATTTAGGAGAAACCTTCCTCGGTTACAATCTCACCCAAACTATCAAATTGGAATCTCAAGATGTCAATAAAATTGAGCAGATCTCGAGAGAGATTACAGAACTGTTAAACCAAGGTGTTCAATTTTACTCCCAACCACCCCGTTATTATTATACAAAACTTGCCGATCTTAAGATCGAAATGATCTCCCGAGCAACAGAAGATGCCAGAATAAGAGCCGAAAAAATCGCTGAAAATTCCGGTGCCAAATTAGGCAATCTGATTTCTGCGAATTTGGGCGTTTTCCAGATTACCGGCCAGAATTCCGGGGAAGATTATTCTTGGGGCGGGACATTCAACACCGCAGCCAAGGAAAAAACCGCTTCAATAACCGTCAAGCTTGATTATCAGGTGGATTAACCAATAAATATTAATTGCGGCGAAGAATAGTTGAATCAATGATCATCTATTCCCGCAAGGGAAAAAACCGCAATTGAACTCATTTTGGCCTGACAACATTGGGGACAGGCAACCACATTTGTTTTCCTTTCGAGGGCCGTTCTCAATGCTTCTCTCGCATTGTTGAAAGGCCCAAGATAGGTCCTGTTGACCATAGACGGGATTTTGGGGCAATCTTTTTCGTGCACCTCGCTCACCTCTGACGGATTTCTGGTTATATCTAAATAAAAGAATTTCATAACAACTAATAAGGATTTCAAATTTAAAGATACGCCTAAAAACTCCTTTAAAAAATACCCTAAACAGGGTATTTTTTACTATCCTCTGAGGTTAAAAGATACCCATTGAAACCTCAGCAGTATCCAACAGGTGAATGGTCTTCTGGTGATTTCATAGATTTTTTTAACAAATATCAGTATGTTTGAAATAAAGATGAGACCGCTAATACATCAGGAGAGAGTTTGTCATATGGCGGAGACAAGGTGATAGAAATGCCTTTGATGAATTGTACTACAGCTATGTGCCTCGCCTGACCGCGTTCTCCAGAACTTACATTAAAAATGAGGAGAAAGCCGAAGAGGCGGTTCAGGAAATTTTTACAAAATATGGGAAAAGAGAAAGTCGTTGGATGAAACAAAGAACTTCAAAAGTTATCTTTTCCAATCCATAAAGAATTATTTTCTTAATATAATCCGGAACAAAAAAGATGCTTATCAGCTTTCGGAGATTCCTGAGGAGCTGCATCCGGGCAAAGAAAATATTATAGAAGACTGATTTACAAAGAATTGGAGAAGACTGCCCTAGGCCTGATTGCTTCCCTTCCCAAAGTACAACAGGAGGTATTTACCCTAAGTAGAATAGAGGGAATGTCTAATTTGGAAATCGCAACTAAATTAAACCTTTCCAAAAGGCCGGTAGAACATCATATTTACCTCTGTCAAACATCTAAAAGGGGAGCTGATTAATAAGGAAACTTTATATCGCTCTTTGCTGATAGCCTTTTTCTTTTTTTGATTTGACATCCCTTATTGATCGGCCCCCGACAATGTCCAACTGAGTGTTCCTGTTGTTATGGCGAATAGGCCACACTGCTGTACTCCGGTTCTATTTTGCTAAATACCGTGTAACATTGTTACATTAAGCAGGTTCCCCGTAAACAGTTTTCGATCCCCGTTTTAATTGTCAAACCTTAACTACAGTTATGGCAGCCAAGGAATAAACACGGGCTGGGAATGGTAATTTTTTCAAAAGGATAAATTTTTTTTTAAGTATTTCTATGGTTCAATGTGTATTACATAAAACGACCCTCCCAATTGATAGAAGAAAAACTTATCCGATTCTTAAATGACGAATCTTCCCACGAAGAGAAATCAGAGGTGTGTGAATGGATAAATCAACCGGGATCAGAGGCAGCATTGGAAGAAATACTTCGGTTAAATTGGACCAACGCAGGAAATAAAACGATTTACATAAAGATGCTGAAAAGAATCCATCAAGTTACCGCTGCCACGACAACATTGCCGATCACTGATACGAAATGGCCTAGATGGATGGTAATGTCCGCCAGCATTTTGTTACTGGCCGCGCCCGCCTCAAAAACTTCAATGGATGAAGAAGGGTATGAAATTGATGAGGTTTATACGGGGCTCTTCTTGTTTGGTTCAGAAGATTCTCCGGAGATCATCCTCCAAGTCCAGTATCTACGGAGTGTACAAACCCACAACTTGCCCAGGAATTACCTGTCAAGAATGGCATTGGGCCACTCCAACAAAAAGCCACCGCAGGATATGGTAGATACCTATGACTGCATCGACGGACTTCCTATAGTTGAATCCCCTCTGTTCGATCCCCAAAGTCAATTTGAAAACAGAGACCCGAGGCTAGAGTATACCTTGGTGGTTCCTGGAAGTAGATCAATAAACCATATTTTCGATACAGTCCAGAGGTGGAACAGGTGCTGGAATTCAGCCTGGATAACCCAGTGTATGAGGCCATCAATGCCATCCGCACCCAACCTTCAGTGAACATGCCTCCTATCCTTCCTGGAAAAAGCCAAGAAGAACTAAGAAATGTCGTTCGAAAAGAACAGAGGCACGAAATGGGCATGGAAGGGCTCCGGTACGTTGATATCCGAAGGCGGAGAATTGCCCATGAAGTCATCCCTGGACCATTGAGAGGCCGGGTGAACCGATACAGTGGCGGCGGATGGCTGAACGAGCCTCCTGCGATTGACGAAATCGGAATGCCCAGCTATGACATTGTCAGCAATGCAAATCAAATGGTGGTGATAGAAACCCGAAATTTCGACCCTGCACGGGATTATCTATGGCCAATACCAAGAATTGAATTGGAAACCAACACCGCACTAATACAAAATCCAAATTATTAAATACCAGTTACATCCCCTATCTTAAGGGCTTGAAAAATTAACCCCACCCTGCTCCTATTATCGAGCAGCAGGGTGGGTTTAAAATGGCTTTTTAAACCCAATATCTTTGGAATAACCAGGAAAAAACATCCTCATGAAAACAACCCTCTTCAACATTTCCTTACTATTGTTACTGTGCTTTTTTTCCCTATCTGTCCATTCGCAGACCAGATCCTATGATATCGTCATCTACGGGGGTACCTCTGCAGGGGTAGCGGCCGCGATCCAAAGCTCAAGAATGGGCAAATCCGTGGTACTGATTGAGCCATCGGAACATTTGGGAGGATTAACCACCGGGGGGCTGGGAGCCACGGATATCGGCAATAAATCTGCCATAGGCGGTATCTCAAGAGAGTTCTACCAGAACATCAAAGAACATTATGATAATCCCGCCAGTTGGACCTTGCAGACACGGGAGGAGTATTTTTCAGATAAAACCAGCCGATCCAAAGAAGGGGAAGATGCCATGTGGACTTTTGAACCATCTGCCGCCAAGAAAGTCTATCAGCAGATGCTGGAATCAGAGGACGTTGAGATCATCACCGAAAAAAGGCTTGACAGAAGCAATGGGGTAAAAACCCAGAATAACCGTATCGTCCAAATCCTCATGGAGACAGGAGAGGCTTTTGAAGGCAAGATGTTTATGGACGCCACGTATGAAGGAGATCTCTTGGCCACCGCTGGGGTCACTTATACGGTAGGGAGAGAAGACAACAGGGAGTACGGTGAAACATTGAACGGCGTTCAGGCCAACAAGTACCACGTAACCTTAGACGGAAAGGTCTCCAGAAATGGCATTCACCATAATTTCGTGAACCAGGTAGATCCCTATGTGGTCAAAGGTGACCCGTCCAGTGGCTTGTTGCCGTTTATTATCAAAGGCAGGCCTGGAGTAGATGGCTCTGCGGACAAAGGCATACAAGCCTATTGCTTCCGGATGACCTTGAGCAACCATCCAGATAACCGAATTCCTTTTCAAAAGCCGGAAGGCTACGATGAACTGGACTATGAGCTGCTTTTCAGAAATTATGAGGCAGCAGAAGGTCCTTTAGAAAACATGTACCATTACGGCGATCCACTGGTACCCTGGATCAACACTCCCATGCCCAACAGAAAGACGGATACCAACAACCAAAAAGGCTTCTCCACCGACTTTATCGGGCAAAACCACGACTACCCGGAAGCATCCTACGAAGAAAGGGAAATGATAAGAGACAGACACCTTAAATACCAACAGGGCCTGATGTGGTCTCTTGCCTACCATCCCCGTATTCCGCAACAGGTGCGTGAGGTGGTTTCTCAATGGGGGATGTCTAAAGACGAATATACAGAAAACGGCGGCTGGACCCCGCAATTGTATATTAGGGAAGCCAGGCGGATGTTAAGTGATTATGTGATCTCGCAGCGGGATTGTGAAGGTTTGGAAGTTGCCGATGATCCGGTGGGATTAGCGGCCTACCAGATGGACTCTCACATGGTACAACGCTATGTGGACCACAATGGATATGTACAAAATGAGGGAAATGTAGAAGCCCATGTTCCCTCTCCCTACCCTATTTCTTTTCGTTCCATTATCCCAAAAAAAGGGGAAATAGAAAACTTGGCTGTACCTGTTTGCGTCAGTTCTACGCATATCGCCTTTGGCTCTATCCGTATGGAACCTGTCTTCATGGTACTGGGACAATCGGCAGCCATAGCTGCCAGTTTAGCAATAGACAAAGAGGTATCCCTGCAAGAGTTACCCTATGGGGACCTGAAGAAGGTTCTTATTGAAAAAGGTCAAGTATTACAAACCCCGTCCAAATAAAGCTACACACTAAAAACCCATTTAAATTAACCATTTTTCTGATGAAAAAAATTTTCAAATTTAATAATTGGCTGGCGGTATTCTTCCTATCCCTTACTGCTGCCTGCAATCCCGCCCCCGAGCAGGAAGAAATGCTTGATGTGGTCGTCTATGGCGGCACATCGGCGGCTATCACCGCTGCTGTGCAGGCAAAAAGAATGGGGAAAACGGTTGTCGTGGTTTCACCTGATACCCATTTGGGAGGCTTGACTTCGGGTGGCCTTGGATTTACAGACACCGGCAAAAAAGAGGTAATTGGTGGGATTTCCCGTGAATTCTACCAAAAGGTCTATGACCATTATCAATCCGATGAGGCATGGCAATGGCAAGGCAAATCTGAATATGGCAACAAAGGCCAGGGTACTCCCGCCATTGACGGGGATGCCAGGACCATGTGGATATTTGAGCCCCATGTTGCTGAGAAAGTTTTTGAGGATATGGTGAAAGAAAATAACATTGAGGTCCTACGTGATGAATGGCTGGACAGGGAATCGGGAGTGACCGTGCAGGATAATAGGATAACCGAAATCAGAACCCTAAGCGGAAAAAAATTCAAAGCCAAAATGTTTATCGATGCTACGTATGAAGGAGATCTGATGGCTGCCGCCGGCGTCAGCTATCATGTGGGCAGGGAAGGCAACAGTGTATATAATGAAGAATGGAACGGTATCCAAACTGGGGTCTACCACCACCGTCACCATTTTATGGTGTTGGACACGCCCATTGATCCTTATTGGGTCCCGGGCGATCCTTCCAGCGGGCTGCTGCCTAGAATCAGTGCTGAAGCCCCAGGAATAAAAGGCGAGGGAGACCATAAGGTACAAGCCTATTGCTTCAGAACCTGCATGTCGAACCATCCTGACAACCGGGTGCCTTTCCCAAGACCACAAAACTATGACTCTACCCAATACGAACTCCTGGTAAGGATCTTTGATGCCGGATGGAGGGAATGGTTTCAAAAATTCGATATTATCCCAAACAGAAAAACCGACACCAATAACCACGGCCCTTTTAGCAGTGACAATATAGGAAGGAACTATGATTATCCCGAAGCAAGCTATGAGCGAAGAAAGGAGATTATTCAGGAGCATGAGGACTACCAGAAAGGACTCTTGTATTTTGTGGCCAATGATCCTCGAGTTCCCCAAGAAATCCAAGAAGAATTCCAGCAATGGGGCTTAGCCAAGGACGAATTTACTGATAACGGCAACTGGCCCCACCAGATCTATGTGAGGGAAGCAAGAAGGATGATTGGGAAATTTGTCATGACCGAAAATGAGTTGTTAAAAAAGACTCCTACCCCAGAGCCGGTTGGGATGGGTTCCTATACCATTGATTCCCATAACATCCAACGATATGTCACTGAGGAAGGCCATGTACACAATGAAGGCGATATAGGGGTGGGACTACCAGGAGGACCTTATGAAATAGCTTATGGTTCTTTGGTCCCTCAGGAGGGTGAGGTGGAAAACCTCTTGGTTCCGGTAGCTGTCTCTTCCAGCCACATTGCTTTTGGCTCCATCAGGATGGAACCGGTTTTTATGATCTTGGGGCAATCAGCCGCCACAGCTGCTGCAATGGCTATAGACAGTGGAATATCCGTTCAAGAGGTTCCTTACCCCCAGCTAAAAGAGCAGTTAGAAAAGGACAACCAAATCTTAACCACAGGACAGGAATTGAAAAAATGAAAAGAATAACCAAAATAATCGCGCTTTGTCTTTTCTTCTTATACGGATGCGGGCAAGAAGAAACTCCTGTAGAATATGATGTAGTAATTTATGGTGGTACTTCAGCCGGCGTCATTGCCGCCTATACCGCAAAGACCATGGGTAAATCCGTTTTCATTGTCGAGCCCAGCAGACATTTGGGAGGATTGACTACCGGGGGATTGGGATATACCGATATCGGAAATAAGTATGCGGTCACCGGCTTGTCCCGCGACTTTTACCGGAGGCTGGGAGACCATTATGGGAAGTTTGAACAATGGATCTTTGAACCGCATGTAGCAAAAAACACTTTTCAGGAATACCTTGATCGTGCGGACATCCAAGTATTGTACAATTTCAGGATTACAGACGTCAAAAAAACGGATGGAGTAATTCAGGAAATCACCCTCGAAAACTCTTCCGACCCTACTTCAGAAGCAAAAACAATTTCCGGAAAAATGTTTATTGATGCCACTTACGAAGGGGATCTGATGGCAAATGCTGATGTCAGGTACACTATCGGTAGGGAAGCGAACAACCTATACGGCGAGACCTACAATGGGGTGCAATTGATGACAGGCCACCAGTTTCCCGATGGGATCGATCCTTACCATGTGCCCGGAGACCCGTCCAGCGGCTTATTGTGGGGCATTAGCGAGAATACTTTGGAAGAAGACGGGACAGGGGATGATAAGATCCAGGCCTATAATTTCCGCATCTGCCTCACCAACGACCCCGCAAATAGGGTTGAAATTACCCGGCCGGAGGGATATGATTCCACCCAATTCGACCTGCTCGTACGCCTGTTTGAAGCACAACCGGACAAAAGGAACATCAGCGATTATTTTATATGGAGCAGGATGCCCAACAATAAAACGGACATCAACAACAGAGGCGGTTTTTCCACCGACATGATCGGCATGAACCACGACTATCCGGAAGCGGATTATCAGAGAAGGCAAGAGATCATTGACCAACATGCCCAGTACACCAAGTCCCTGCTTTACTTCTACAAGACGGATCCCCGGGTGCCCGCCGAATTGCAAAACTTCGTGCAGGAATGGGGATATCCCAAAGATGAGTACCAGGACAACGGCCATTGGTCCCCCCAACTTTATGTCAGGGAAGTGAGAAGAATGGTGGGTGAGTACGTCATGACCGAGGCCAATTGTGTCGGCGATGAGGTAGTGGAAGACGGCGTCGGAATGGCGGCTTACACCATGGATTCCCATAACATACAAAGGATCGTTGCTGAGAAAGACGGTCGGAAAATGGTGAAAAACGAAGGCAATGTGGAAATCGGCGGCTTTGGCCCCTACCCTATTTCCTACCGTTCCCTTATTCCCAAAAGAGAGGATGCCGTAAATCTGTTTGTTCCTGTAGCCCTGTCCGCCAGCCATATCGCCTATGGCTCTATCCGTATGGAGCCGGTATTTATGGTGTTGGCCCAATCTTCGGCAGTAGCGGCTTGTATGGCAATAGATGAAGGCTTGGCTGTTCAGGATGTTGACGTCACCGCCTTACAGCTGGTATTAGACGAAAATCCATTGGCTGATGGAAGCACCGCAGAAATACTGGTGGACAACGATGATAACGAAAGAGTTGAGATCAGTGGTGAATGGGAACGCCAAACCCGTGGCGGATATGGCCCAAGCTTTTTAACTGATGCTTCCATGGGTAAGGAAGATAAATCCGTTCGGTTCATTCCCGAGATAAAGACGGCAGGAAATTATGATGTTTACGTCTACTTTTCCCGTACAGCCGATGCCTCTCCGACAACCCTATTGAAGTTGTCAGATGGCCAAACAGAAAGGGAAATACTTATCAAAGAAGACGATATCCGTGTAGAAGGACAGACGTCTGGGGAATGGGTCCATCTGGGCCAGCACCAACTCGAAAAAGGTAAAAATTCTTATGTGGAAGTTACCAACAAAGGAGCCAGTGGACGTGTGGTTGCGGATGCGATGGTCTGGGTGCCCAAGCGGTAATTGAATGAAAAAACAGAGGGACCTAATGATTGAGGGAAGGACTTGATCTTCTATTCAGCCCCTCGCTGTGATATCCTTCTCCCTGAGCTTGATCAATCGTGTTTATTTATTGTTTCATGCCAGAAGCTAGGTCGGGCTGGCCCGCAAAATGGTCAGCCCGACCTTATTTTTTGCAATTAAAGGTGACGGTCTTACCAAGAGAAGTGGGCCTCCAAGCGATCCATTATTTTTCCCAACGTTATTCACGGGAGACTACCGTAAATAAGTCCTTACATTCCTTTAATTCATTTTTATAAAAATAGTATTCTAATAAAATGGATTAAGACATATTTTTTTCCTATAATGTAGCTTAATTATGGAAGAAAATACATAGCATCAAAAACTCCACTATTTCAATAAACCCCAAATGATAAACAACCACCCACTCTACCTTTTTGGCAGGCAAACTACCGCCCTCTTTTATGGGTTTTTGCTCCTGTTTTTACTGATTAATCCGTTCTCGTCAAAGGCTTTCGTGGTTCCACATAAAAGAATCAACAAAGCCTTTCCTATCAAGTACCAGCAAATACCGATCAAAGGCAAAGTAACGGATCAAAACGGAAATGCGATCCCAGGAGCCACAGTTTTGGTGGAAAGTAGTACTACAGGAACAGCCACAGACCTCAATGGAAATTTTTCCATAGATGTTCCCGAAGGATCCGTTCTAGTCATCTCTTTCATAGGCTATGAACCACAACGGATAACTGTTGAAAATCAAAGTTTGCTGAATGTAATTCTTCAGGAAGATCTTTCTTCCCTGGAGGAGGTAGTGGTAGTGGGATATGGTACGGTCAAGAAAAGCGACCTCACCGGTTCCGTGTCTTCCATAAAGGGCGAATCTATCCGGGAGTTCCCCGTGGCCTCCATTGATCAGGCGGTACAGGGAAGAGCGGCAGGGGTGCAGGTGACCCAAGCGTCCGCAGCCCCAGGCGGAGGTGTTTCTGTCAGGATCCGGGGTTCCAACTCCATCAACAGTGGCAGCGAGCCGTTGTATGTTATCGACGGATTCCCCATATACCCAGACAATGGCGCCTATGGGGTTGGCGGAAGCCGACAGCCTTCAAATATCATGTCAACCATCAATCCCAACGACATAGAATCCATTGAAATATTAAAAGACGCTTCTGCTACCTCTATATATGGATCAAGGGGCTCCAACGGCGTGGTGCTCATCAGTACCAAAAGAGGAAAATCAGGGGAAAGCATTGTTGAATATGATGGATCTGTTTCCGTCCAAAACATATCCAAAAAAATAGATGTCCTCAACGGTAGGGATTATGCCATCTACTTAAATACCATGGAACAGAGTCAGGGTGGAGCACCGCTATATACCCAAGAGGAAATCGATGCGATAGGAGTAGGCACTAACTGGTTGGACGAAATCATACAGCAAGGATCCATCAGTAGCCATCAGCTGAGTTTCTCCGGCGGCAACGAAAAAATGCGATATGCTATCGTCGGCAATTATTTCAACAATGAAGGAATTATTAAGCATACTGATTTCAATCGCTATGGTATTCGACTGAACCTGGACAATAGTGCATTAAATGGCCGCCTGATGATCAATTCCAGCTGGTCTTTTAACAGGACCAATTCCAACAATGCCCCTACTGATCGCGGTGGACCGGGAGGCATTATCATCACGGCTTTGGGATTGGATCCCGCTGTTCCGGTTCGAGATGCTGATGGAGAATATCAATTGGCCTCCTATGACGGAAGGTTTAACATCAATCCCTTACAGGAGCTCGAGTATGTCACTGACAGGGACATAAATAACCGCGTATTGGGCAATACCGGCTTTACCTTTAACATCATCGAGGGCTTAAATTTTAAAACCAGTATTGGTGCAGACGTACTTAATGCCGGCAGAACAACTTTCTTTCCAGTTGAAATTTCTCGCTTGGGCAGGGATCGGTCCGGCGAATTGACCAAAGCCAGCAGAAGCTCTATCAATATACTCAATGAAAATATTCTTACCTATAACAGACAATTCAATCAGAACCATAATCTCAATGTCATAGGTGGTTATACGTTTCAGAAAGAAGTCAATGAAGGAATGAGCGCCACCAACCGCGGCTTATCGGCGAGCCATGTGGACCAGGCTTCTTTAGGAGGGGGTACTGATATCCAAATCCCTTTTTCTGACAGAAGAGAATGGCTGTTAAAATCATTTCTTGGACGAATCAATTATAATTTGATGGAGAGGTATCTATTGACGGTTTCTTTCCGGCGTGACGGGTCCTCCAGGTTTGGAGCGGCCAACAAGTGGGCTAATTTTCCATCGGTAGCCCTTGGATGGAGAATTGTAGAGGAAGACTTTTTTCAAAGCTCTTCATTGTCCAAAGCAGTAAGTGACCTAAAGCTTAGAGGCAGTTGGGGTATCACCGGCAATTCTGAAATACCAGTATATAATTCCCAAGCCAACCTCAACGAATACAATTATGTATTTGGAGGAAATTTGGTTTTGGGTTTGGCTGATGGCAGGCTTTCCAATCCAGACCTTAAATGGGAAACCACAAAGATGTTCAATATAGGACTGGATTTATCTCTATTTGAAAATAGGTTAAACCTCACAACGGAGTACTTCTATAACAACACCGAAGATTTGTTGTTATACGTCACCGTCCCCAGCAGCTTAGGATTTAGCTCCATCTTGAAAAATTCCGGTTCCTTGGACAACAAAGGCTTTGAGTTAAGCCTAAATTATGTGGCTATTGACAGACAAGATCTAAGGTGGGACATATCTGGCAATATCTCTTTTCTAAGGAATGAAATCACTGATTTGGGTACCAGCACTCCCTTTTTCTCCAGCTCCACCAGTGGCCATATGGGTATAGATGGAAGCTGGGTAGAAGCAGGCAACCCTATCGGTGTGTGGAGAGGATACAGGTATTTGGGAATCTTTCAGAATCAGGAAGAAATTGACAACAATCCAGCTAGGTCCGGGGATAAGCCAGGCTACCCGCGGTACCAGGACACCAATGAAGATGGGGTCATCACCCCAGATGATTACGTCATTATGGGAAATCCCAATCCGGATTTTACCTGGGGATTCAATACTACCCTCAACTACAAACAACTTGATTTAAATATATTTATAAGGGGGGTGCAGGGCAATGATATAAGAAACCTACAGCAGGCCGAAATGGGAGATGGTGTACAAAAAATTAATCAGATTGCGAACATTCTCACTGACTCTTGGACACCGCAAAATCCCAATGCCACCCGTCCTGTCATTGATGGCAACCGTGATTTCGCTAATTCATACCGTGATTCAGATTATTTTATAGAAGATGGAAGCTTTATCAGGGTACAAAATATTGCATTGGGATACACCCTTCCCCTGATGAGCAAATTCATCAGGAAAGCCAGGGTTTATGTGAGTGCACAGAATCCTCTGCTTTTTACCAATTACAAAGGCTTCGATCCAGAAGTCAACAACAGGGGACAAAATAACCTGAACCGGGGTGATGATTATGATGCTTATCCCCGCTCCAAAACGTTCAATGTAGGAATTAATTTAGGGCTATAAAAAATCACATCCATGAAAGATATAACTATAGGAATTTTAAAATCGCTACTTGTTCTTGCCCTTTTTTTTCCAATGGCATGTGAAGAACTGGAGGAGAATCCGGATTTTATTACCCGGGATAATTTCTTCAACACCGCAGAACAGCTGCAGTTAGGTGTAAATGCCATTTATGATGGCATTGGAAGCGGACACGATGGTTGGAACCACTTCTATAACCGCTTTGTATTCGAATGCCGTGTAGGCTATCAGGTAGGATGGGAAAAAGGGCCATCGGATTTTCAGAACGGTGTTGTAACGCCAGCAGACGATTATATCGCCACTTATTGGAGAATTTCCTACGAAAACATCAATAAAGCCAATGCACTGGTAGAAAAAGCGGATGAACTTATTGCGGCAGATATTCCCAATATTGAATTGGTGCATAGGGTGAAAGCGGAAGCCATTTTTTTAAGGGCCTTTTATTATTATAACCTGGTACGGTATTTTGACGATGTCCCGTTTACCGTTAAAAGAACGGAAAGTGACAAAGATTTGCCTTCCAACGAAAATGGTAAAAGAAAAGTACTTGATCTGATTGAGAGCGACTTGACAACCGTTGCCAATACTTTGCCCGGAAGCTATGCCGCTGACGACCTGGGAAGGGCCACCAAATGGGCAGCCCAGACTTTATTAATGAAAGCATATCTACTGGATGAAAAATGGAATGAAGCCAAAGCCACAGCCGAAACCATCATCAATGAGGGAGGATTTAATTTGTTTGACGATTTTTCCCACAATTTTGATGTGGCCCACGAAAATTCCGGAGAAAGGATTTTCGAAGCGCAAGTTTCCGCTGCTGCCGGGTCCAGTGAAAACCACAACAGTCACTCTCACTTTGTACCTGCCGACCTTCCCAATGAAGTGGGCGGCCAAGGTTGGCACTGGCTCAACGGGACACAATCCTTCCGGATGAAATATGATCCGGCCGATGCCCGGATTCCCGGAACCTTTATCAGCGAATACCCCAGCAGTCGTGTAGGTAGAAATGCACAGGGCAAGTATCCTACTGTAACATGGAGTGAAAACGCTTCCTACAACCTAAGCCGGTTTGGGGGGCTTGTATCTGCAGGTGCTGATCCGGACCAGCCCGCGACACTGGTTTTCTCCAATGCATGGACTTCAAAATGGGTGGAGATAGGAATTGCCAATCCTTCACTAAATGAAAAGAACATTGTTTACCTACGTTATGCCGACGTGCTATTGGGACATTCAGAAGCGGCCAACGAAAGCGGAACCGGAGACCCCTATTTTGGGATTAACGAAGTCCGTCGACGAGCCAACCTCGCTCCGCTTGCTGGACTGGACCAATCCCAACTGCGGGATGCGATTGTGGAAGAAAGGGTTTTGGAATTTGCTTTTGAGCAGGAGACCTATGCCGAATTGAAGAGAAAGAGTACATTCGGCGGTGAGCAGGATTATCTTGGAAAATATATTCAAGAATTTATTGACACCTACAATGTAGACCGGCGGTTGTCTCCCAAGGATTATGTTTTGCCCATCCCTTTAAGTGAAACACTGGGGAATCCCCATGTACAGCAGAATTCCGTTTATCAATAAAAGATCAAAATATAAAGAAGATTCAGATATTGCTTAGGAGTTAACGCCGACATATATATTAATTATCTTTACTTTAGCAGTTAAAGCAATCAAATAATAAAATGAATTTCCCGACAAAAAAGGCAGGAAAACTTCTGGTTGTATTCGGGCTTATTGGACTCATGGTATACTGGCTAACGGGCTTGGTACCCCCAAACATCAAGCAAACCTATTTTCCGTCGCTGTTAGTGGGTGAACAGATTGAATTTAACCGGGATATCCGCCCCATTTTAAATAAAAACTGCATAGCTTGTCATGGTGGTGTAAAGCAATCCGGAGGATTTAGTCTGTTATTTCCTGATGAAGCCCTTTCCATCAACGAATCCGGTAAGCCGGCCATTGTACCAGGAAGTCCGCAGGAAAGTGAAATGATCCAACGGATTACCCACCATGACCCTGAACTGCGGATGCCCTTGGATGCGGAGCCCCTAAAAGACGAGGAGATAAGTCTACTAAAAAAATGGATCAGACAAGGAGCCCAATGGCAGGATCACTGGGCTTACATCAAGCCTGAGCTCTCCGAACCCCCTGCTCTCGATTCCGAGTGGCCCAGCAATGGAATAGATTTTTTTGTCCTTGAAAAGCTAAAGGACCAAAAGCTCCTCCCTTCAGAAGAAGCGGACAAAGCCACGCTTTTGAGAAGGGTTTATCTCGATCTGGTCGGCATCCCTCCTTCTCAGGAGGAACTGGAAAGCTTTTTGAATGATTCCGGGGCCGATGCCTTTGAAAGAAAGGTGGACCAGTTGCTGGCATCTTCCCAATACGGCGAAAAGTGGACTGGGATGTGGATGGACCTCGCCCGGTATGCCGACACCAAAGGTTATGAAAGAGATGCGGAAAGGAAGATCTGGAAGTACCGGGATTGGCTGATCAAAGCCTTCAATGAAGATATGCCTTATGATGTGTTTCTGACCAAGCAGTTGGCGGGGGACCTGTTGCCCAATCCCACTGACGAGGATTACATTGCTACTGCTTTCCACCGTAACACCATGACCAATGATGAAGGCGGTACCGAAAACGAAGAATTCAGGGTAGCGGCCCTGATAGACAGGGTAAATACCACCTGGTCCGTTCTTCAAGGAACTACCATGGAGTGCGTGCAGTGCCACAGCCATCCTTACGACGCTATCAGACATGAGGATTTCTTTAAATCCTATGCCTTCTTTAACAACACAGCCGATGAAGATGTCTGGAGTGAAAGTCCAAAACTGGTATCTTTCACCGATGAAGAAGACCAACAAAAACTAGGAGCTTTAAGAAACTGGGTGACCAACCAGGCTTCTCCGGCCGAAGCGTCGAAAAGCACATCGTACTATACCCATCTGGTGAGGTTGACAGAACCGAAAATCCACCCCCATTCATTCGAAATTCTCCAAAATGGGGTATTAACCGATGGACCCAACTACCTGAATATGGAAGATGGGGGAATGGCCAAATTGGAAAATGTAGTGCTGGGAGAAGAAAATAAAATGCTGGTTAGGTACCGTTCCAACAAGAACACCGGATCGGTGGAAGTGCGGCTGGATAAACCTGATGGGGAAATACTTGGGACTTGGAAAATCAACCGTATCAAAGAAGGAAAGGGGTTCCAAACCATTTCTATCCCTATACACCCTTCCATAGGCAAAAAGGAGCTCTATTTTACCTTTAAAGATCCTGGTAATGAGGGAACAGTTTTTACCCTGGAATGGATACTTTTTTATGAATCCCTACCGGGGGAAACAAATCCGGGTTACCATGAAATGGAGGAGAAATTTACTTCCCTTTTGAACCAGCAGGAAAATGTAGAAAGTATTCCTGTGATGGTAGAACGTCCTGAAGGATATAAGAGAACCACCCATGTATTTGAACGGGGCAATTGGCTGGTTCATGGAGACGAGGTTCAGCCAGGCGTACCGGAGGATTGGAACAGCATGCCACAAGACGCACCAAAAAACCGTTTGGGATTTGCACAATGGCTGGTAAGTGAGGAAAATCCGCTGACAGCCCGGGTGATGGTCAATAGGGTCTGGGCGCAGTTTTTTGGAACCGGGATAGTAGAAACACTGGAGGACTTTGGCTCACAGGGCTTTGAGCCCTCGCACCCGGAGCTGTTGGATTGGTTGGCCTTGGAATTTCAGGATACCCACCAGTGGAGCCTGAAGAAACTCATAAAACAGATCGTGCTCTCCTCAACCTATAGGCAATCTTCCAAGGTTTCTAAAGATTTGCTGGATATAGATCCTAAAAACCGCTTGTTGGCGAGGGGGCCTAGAATACGCTTGAATGCGGAACAGGTAAGGGATCAGGCATTAAAAGTAGCTGGGCTACTGAGCGACAAGATGTATGGCCCCAGCGTGATGCCTTACCAGCCCGAAGGCCTGTGGCAGGTGGTTTACAACGGTTCAGATTGGGCGACCAGCCCCGGAGAAGACCAATACAGAAGGGCCTTGTACACCTACTGGAGAAGGACCAACCCCTACCCTTCTTTGATGTCTTTTGACAGTCCGAGTAGAGAGTTTTGCATAGCGCGGCGCATAGACACCAACACCCCCATACAGGCTTTGGTCACCCTAAATGATCCGGTATATATTGAAGCAGCCATGGGCCTGGCCCAGAGAATGCTTCAGGCCGGAAATCAACAGAAAGAACAGATCAGCGAAGGATATCGAATAGCGATGGCCAAAAATGAAATAGATCAGGAAAAATTGAAAGAGCTGGAGTTGCTTTATTCGAAAACCCTGCAATACTTCGAAAACAGACCGGAAGAGGCGGAAGCTTTGGTTTGTCAAAACAACATACCCTTAGCCACACTAACTGTGGTGGCCAATGTTATTATGAACTTGGATGAGTTCATCACCAAATCATAAAATAGAACAGCCATGAATCTAGATCAAGAACTACAATTCAGAAAATTACAAAGTGAAACCCGCCGTCATTTTTTGAAGCAGTGTGCTTCAGGTTTAGGCGCTGTGGCTTTGGGCTCCTTGATGGGCTGTAATCCTTTTTCTTCCTCTCAAAAAGCGAACATAGGACCGGAAGTTTTAGAAAATATCCATAAACACCTTCCGCATTTTGCGCCGAAGGCCAAAAGAATCATCTATATGCATATGGCAGGGGCACCTTCCCAATTGGAGCTTTTTGACTATAAACCGGAATTGCAAAAACTGCACGGGCTGGATTGTCCGCCGTCCTTGTTGGAAGGCAAAAAGTTTGCTTTTATCAAGGGGGTGCCCAAGATGTGTGGTCCGCAGGCCAATTTTAAACCTCAGGGAGCATCCGGTATGGTCATATCCGACCTGCTTCCCCATTTTTCGAGCGTGGTGGACGATGTAACTTTGGTAAAATCTATGCACACCGATCAGTTTAACCATGCCCCCGCCCAGTTGTTGCTACAAACTGGCGGACCACGCCTAGGAAGACCAAGCATGGGGTCTTGGGTGACCTATGGCTTGGGTTCGGAAAATGACAACCTTCCTGGATTTATGGTATTGGTGTCAGGCGGGAAAACTCCGGATGCAGGAAAAAGTGTTTGGGGGAGCGGCTTTCTACCTTCGGTTTATCAGGGCGTGCAATGCCGATCGGAGGGGGATCCTATCCTTTTTGTATCCAATCCACATGGAATGGACAGTGATTTGCGAAAAAGTACAATTGATGCCATCAACAACATCAATGAACAAGAATACCAGGAAATGGGTGACCCTGAAACCCTGACACGGATCTCCCAATATGAAATGGCCTACCGCATGCAGACTTCCGTTCCGGAAGTAATGGACATTTCTCGGGAGCCGGAACATATCCACCAGATGTATGGCACAGAACCGGGAAAAACCTCCTTTGCCAACAACTGTTTACTGGCCAGAAGGCTGGTTGAACAGGGAGTGCGCTTTGTTCAGATGTTTGACTGGGGCTGGGATTCCCATGGCACCACACGCAGCGACTCCATCGAAGGGGGCTTGAGGGACAAATGTCGGCAGATCGACCAGCCCATGGCTGCATTGATCAAGGATCTAAAGCAAAGAGGCCTACTGGATGAGACCTTGGTGGTATGGGGCGGTGAATTCGGTAGGACACCCATGCAGGAAAACCGGGGAAATAAAATCATGCCCTTTATGGGAAGAGACCATCATACCGAAGCCTTTACCGTTTGGATGGCCGGAGGCGGTGTGAAAGGAGGATTTACCTATGGGGAAACCGATGAAATCGGTTACTATGGCATCAAAGACCGAGTGCACATCCATGATCTTCAGGCGACGATTCTAAACCAGCTAGGCCTGGATCATGAGAAGCTGACTTATTTTGCGCAAGGCCGGGATTTCCGCTTGACGGATGTTGCCGGGAAGGTGGTTCATGATATCATCGCTTAATTAACAGGTTGGAGATACCACAATAAAGAGTAGAAAATAGAAAGAAGTATTGACCGGTTTTCATCGCCAATCGATCACTTGCTTGTCATCTCTTTCACCAGATTAAAGAAATCCTTTTTTCTTTTCGAATTAATGCCCCAGTCTGCCGGGATACTTTGATAGCCTTCACTGAAGGCTTCTCCTTCTCTTCTATAATCAAAGAAACCCCAAGAAGCATGGGCTTTCACCGCACCAACCATGTTGTTGTCCGTCTGTTCAAAGTTATAGTGGTCGTCTTCATTGAAAACGATAGGCTTAGGCTGGTACCCTTCCACCTCTTTAGTCTGCTGTACCATCTGGGATATCCTTGCTGGATCATTCACCCCATTCCCATGGAGCAACAAATAGTCAGAGGCAGCCACTACGTTGGGTTGGGGGATGCTGCCACCTCCATAGCTTGTACTGACTAACAGCCTATTTCCCTTGTTGTTTTTACTCTTTATCAAATGGATCAATTCATGGACACGATCAGGTTGCAGAATGGCGTGGTCATATTGGATATTGCATTCATTGTTCACTTCCACCAATATATTTCCATACCCTCTTTCCAATAACCAATCTGTAATGTTTTCCACCGCATGGATTACCGCCTTTTCATTTTCGAGGTATTCATCTTGGCCAAAATAGAAATACCCCAGGATGACCACCATGCCCAATTCATCAGCTTTTTTCAATATTTTCTCCAGCCTGCCCATATAGCCGGTGATGAGTTTTCCTTTAACATCAAATGCGGTATTCTTCCAGTTTTTGTTCCCATAACCTATAGGGCTTCCTCCCTGCAAATTTAAAGTAAACGCGAGAAGTCCATGCCCGTACCAATCTTCCATGGCGTCGACAAATTCGTTTGTATTCCTTTCAGGATCCCATATGCCGGTGTCAGGATAGGCGAACAAGCCTTTTGTTTCCGCGTTTTGGTCATCGAAAATGCCATTCACCATCCTTGAATTAAACAGCAATCCTTCTATCCTGGCACCTTCCCAGAAAATGCCTTCATAGGTTGGCCTGCCATTGATGAAAAAGTCGTCCCCCTCAATGGATACTATTGTATTTCCCTGCCCAAAGGAAAACGAAGTGACCAGCAATAAAACAGCAATACCAGAGATATATTTTTTCATGACGCCTTACAAATTAGGAAAATTACGACAGGCAACAAATTTTTAGCAAAAGGAAAGGCTTTCAGTTGAGGTTAAATACCTCCCCCTCACATTTCTTTTAGCCGATTATTTGGATAATAACCTTTTCCATTATTACATTGCAGCACATTTATTTCAAATAATTTATAAAGAAGAGGCGAGAGATCAGGCTTTCCGACCCTCTGGCAACCATCCGCAAGGAAAGGTGCCAAAACCTGCCCCACAAAGGGAACTATAAATTGACAGACATGATCCATCCTTTTTCATTCTTATCTGCCACCAGTCCGCTACGGAATAGGTTCCTCTTTGTGGTCGATTTAATCAGATTGTCAACTTCCAATATACGAGAAGGACTTTCATTTCCGATCAATTTTAATTCAAGCACCCATGTCCGATAAAAATTTCGAAACCGAATTCGTCCGGATAGCCTCATCAGCATCCAACCAACGGGAGCACTCTGCTCCTATCTACCTTACCTCCAGCTTTACCTTTGAAAGTGCTGAAGAAGCCCGGCAAATTTTTGCCGAAGAAAAGGAAGGAAATATCTATTCCCGCTATGCCAATCCCAACAGCAGCGACCTTATCGAAAAGATATGCGCGGCAGAAGGCACCGACGATGGCATTACCACGGCCTCGGGTATGGCCGCTATGTTTGGCAGCATGGCCGCACTACTAAGTCAGGGAGACCATGTTTTAGCTGCCAGATCGCTTTTCGGTTCCACCCACCAACTGCTCACCCGGGTTTTTCCGAAATGGGGGATCAGCCATACTTATGGGGATATTTCAGACATTCAAAACTGGGAAAAGCTAATCCGGCCGGAGACCAAGATGCTTTTTATCGAAACCCCATCCAATCCCGGACTTGAAATCATTGATCTGGAATTTGCAGCCGCATTGGCCAAAGCCCATAATTTGATATTTGTAGTAGATAACTGTTTTGCCACGCCCTATCTTCAACAACCGGCTAAGTACGGAGCAGATCTTGTGACCCACAGCGCCACCAAATACATTGATGGGCAAGGTCGGGTACTGGGAGGCTTAATCCTAGGTTCAAAAGAACTTATTAAAGAAGTGGCCTTTTTTACCAAACATACTGGACCCGCCCTTTCTCCTTTTAATGCGTGGTTACTTTCCAAGAGTATGGAAACATTAGCGGTGAGGATGGACAGACATTGTGACAATGCCTTAAAAATCGCTGAATACTTCCAAGACAGCAGGGATCTGGACACTATCTGCTATCCCTTTCTAAAATCACACCCCCACTACAACCTCGCTATCAAACAGATGAGACAGGGTGGTGGAATCATTACTTTAACACTTAAAGGTGGCGTGGCGCGGGCCCAAAAATTCATTGACCAACTCAGGATGATATCCGTAACCTCTAACTTGGGAGACACTAGAAGTATCATTACCCATCCGGCATCTACCACCCATAGCAAATTGACGGAGCAAGAAAGGCTGTGTGTGGGGATTACACCCGGTCTGGTAAGGCTGTCGGTGGGGTTGGAACATGCGGATGATATCATCCAAGACATTGAGCGAGCTCTTACCCAGTCCAGGTGATTGCAAAAAAAAATGGTTTCTTCTTCCAGTACAGCAGACTTTATTGGTGACGGTAGAAGATAAGCTTTTTTTTCTAGTACATGAACAACAATGGTCTGTAAACACAAGCACCCTTATCATTAGCCTGTATTTTAAGCAAAAAAAATTCCCTGAAACAGCAGAATATTCAGTAGCTTGTTATTTATTAAAACCATTGCTATTTCTATTCAAGAATCGCCCGTTTCTCATTGTTAATTTATTCGATTTCTTTGTCATACAACCCGCTCCTACTCCGTTCATCATAGAAATAGCCTTTATTTACCAAAGATGAGTAAGTCTTGCGAGGTTAGAGAAGTTTTGCATAATTTAGGAATCGATATCAAAAACAATTGAATTATAACGGTAACAAAAAATGAAAAGAGACAATCATCCCAAAGAGAACAACCCGCGACGGGATTTCATCAAGAAATCTGCCGCCGCAGTGGCCGGATTTTATATTGTGCCCAGACATGTCATTGGTGGACCGGGGTTTAAGGCCCCAAGTGACAAGCTAAGAATAGCAGGTATCGGTGTAGGGGGTAAAGGCTACAGCGATATCAAGAGTTTTTACGACAGCGGCAATGCGGATATCGCTTTTCTATGTGATGTCGACGACAAAAGGGCTGAAAGGAGCGTAAAAGAACATCCCAAAGCCAAGTACTATAGAGATTATAGAGAGATGCTGGAAAAGGAACACGGCAATATTGATGCGGTATCCGTTTCCACTGCCGACCATAACCATGCGGTGCAGGCCATGGCAGCCATGCAGTTGGGCAAACATGTTTATGTGCAAAAGCCTTTGACCCACGATATTTACGAAGCTAGAAAGCTGACTGAAGCAGCCGAGAAATATAAAGTAGTGACCCAAATGGGCAACCAAGGTTCATCTGGAGATGGCGTAAGGCAAATGAGGGAATGGTATGATGCGGGACTTATCGGAGAGGCGAAAAAAGTGTATTGCTGGACCGATCGACCTGTATGGCCCCAAGGCGTTCCCTGGCCAGCCAGTAGCCGCAAGAAAGCCCCTTCCAATTTTGACTGGGATTTGTGGCTTGGAACGGCTCCATACAAGGATTATGTAGAAAACATCCATCCCTTCAACTGGAGAGGCTGGTGGGATTACGGCACGGGGGCATTGGGAGATATGGCCTGCCACATTATGGAACCACCCTTCAGGGTCTTAGGTTTGGGATACCCTTCAGAAGCTGAATGTAGCGTAGGCTCAGTATATACCGGGGAATTTACAAGGGGTTATTTTCCAGATAGCTGCCCTCCTTCTTCCCACGTCACCTTGAGATTTAAAAGGGACGGAAAAGAGGATCTTGAATTTCATTGGATGGACGGGGGCATTCAGCCTACACGCCCTGAGGAGCTGGGCCCGAATGAGATGATGGGCGACGGAGGCAACGGTGTGATTATAGAGGGAACACGCGGTAAGATGATGTGTTCTACCTATGGACTCGATCCTAAACTTCTTCCTACCTCCCTAAACGAAAGCATTAACGTATCTGCCAAGCTTCCAAGAGTGAAGGATGGTATTCCAGGCCATTATGCCCAATGGGTAAATGCCTGTATTGCCGGGCACGGTAGCAAAGAATACAGTGAACTAAGTTCGCCTTTCTCCATTGCTGGACCATTGACCGAATCAGTTTTAATGGGCAATTTGGCGATCAGAAGCTATGATATCCAAGTACCAAAGGGTGGGGATGACAAAGGCTTTGATTATCCGGGCAGGCACATCAAATTGATGTGGGACGGTCCGAATATGAAAGTCACCAACTTCGATGAAGCCAACCAATTTGTGAAGAGAGAGTACAGAAGTGGCTGGACCCTGGGTGTATAATATCAGATCAACAATTAGCTTACAGAAAAGCCGGGATTTCCGGCTTTTCTGCTTTTGACACCTATGAATTTGATAGCTTCAATACAAAAAGAGGCTTGTCTTAAAGAACAAATTCCAAGGATTAATTCCCTTCGTTCACACCGATCCGCCAGATGGTGTTGCTGCTATCGTCCATCACCAGTAAAGCCCCATCGGATAAAACCGTTACGCCCACAGGCCGGCCATATACTTCATTTTTTTCTTTATCCTTGATGAAGCCGGTAAGAAAATCCTCTGGCTCACCCGCCGGCTCACCATTCTTAAAGGGAACAAACAACACTTTGTAGCCTACCAATTCAGTTCTGTTCCAAGATCCATGTTGTCCAATAAAAGCCCCATTGCGGTATTTTTCCGGAAAGGCTCGTTGGTTGTAGAAAGCCAATCCCAAGGAGGCAGAATGTGCCACCAGCGGTACATCTGGCACGAGCGTCTTTTTCACCAGATCCGGTACTTGGCCTGATCTGGGATCTATATTCTGCCCGAAATAGGCATAAGGCCACCCGTAAAATCCCCCTTCTTCCACACCGGTGAGATAATCCGGAACAAGCTCGTCGCCCAGGCCATCTCTTTCATTTACGGCTGTCCAAAGCCTGTCAGATCCCGGAGCCCAACCCATGCCCACCGGATTTCTCAGTCCTGAAGCATAGACCCTCTCCCCGCTCCCATCAGGGTTTATTTCCAAAATATTGGCCCGACGGACTTCATGTTCCATTCCGTTTTCGCCTACATTGCTGCCGGATCCAACAGAAATATATATTTTCGAACCGTCCTTATTTGCGATAATGTTTCTTGTCCAATGGTTATTGTAGCCCCCTGCCGGAAGCTCCAGTATTTTTTTACCTTCACCGGTAATTTTTGTCTGCCCATCTTCATAAGGAAACTGCATCAGTCCATCGGTATTGGCCACATAAAATTGGTTTCCCAAGATCAGCATCCCGAAAGGCTGGTTCAATCCCTCCAGAAATACTTCCCGTAAATCGGGCATACCATCCTTATCCGTATCCCGGAAGAGGGTGATGCGGTTGGCGCTCCCTAGATTCAAGGATTTTTCCTTTCCCGACAGCACCGCTTCAGCTTTGGTTTTTACATCAGCTTCCGTAGCAGATTCTGCTACAAAAATATCTCCATTGGGACCTTCATAGGCCCAGCGGGGGTTATCCAAACCATCAGCAAATTTAGTAACGGTGAAGCCAGCAGGTGCAACAGGTGTCTCACCGTCCTGCCATCCCACTACCTTACTGTAGTTTTTTGGATTAAAAGTCGTATCTGGCTCCGGCAGCATTAGCGGCTGTTGTCCACCTGTAACTTGGACAGTGTCTTGCTGTATGTCTTCCGTATTGCTTTTCTCCGAAGAGCAGCCAAAAAGCAGGGGTATACACAAACAGCCCATAAGGGTATAAAAGGTTCTTCGCATGGGATTTTCTATTAGGTTTGCTCTATTTGATCCAAAAAACATACCAAGCGTAAAGTCAGTGCCTTTAAACCATAAAGATTGTTGGAACCTATCTCACAACAACATTGAAGATAGGTGGCATTGCTCGTTAATATTCCCGTAATTTGCGGCATGAGTCTGTATGTAACCGCATTGAATTCCGGGAGTAACGGCAACTGCTTCTATATTGGTAATGAAAATGAGGCTGTACTGGTCGATGTTGGGATCAGTTGTCGGGAGACAGAACGGCGGATGGACCGTTTGGGTCTTTCAATGAAAAAAATCAAAGCGATTTTCATTTCCCACGAACACGGCGATCACGTCCGAGGTCTACGTGTGCTGGCCAAGAAATATCAGCTACCCGTCTATAGCACACAGGGCACCTTAAGGGAAAGCCATTTAAATCCTGACCATCCCTACAACCATACCCTCACCCCCTACCAAAACATAAAAATCGGATCCATGGAGGTGATCGCTTTTCCTAAATGTCACGATGCCCATGATCCCCAAAGTTTTGTCATTAAAGACAAAGACATCTGTGTGGGCGTATTGACAGACATCGGGGAAGCCTGTGAACATGTGGTCAAACATTTCAAATGCTGCCATGCCATTTTTTTGGAAACAAACTACGACACCGACATGCTGATGAACGGCCGGTATCCATACCATCTAAAAAGACGCATTGATGGGCGGTTCGGTCATTTATCCAACCAGCAGGCTTTGGAACTGTTTTGTGAACATCGGTCCCCGCATTTGTCGCATCTTTTCCTCTCCCACCTCTCGAAGGAAAACAACGATCCAACACTTGTCTATAACCTCTTTCAGGATTTTGCCAAGGGGGTTGAAGTGGTGGTGACGTCGCGTGATGCAGAAATCGCTGTATACAGAATCAATCCCCATCTGGAAAAAAAAGCCTTACCCTCCCCTGTCCAACTGCCCCTGTTCTCCTGAAGAAAATGACATAAGCGCTTGTTGAACTGTCAGCTTCACCTCAGCCCTGTTTGGCGACAAGTAGAACTATACCTTCAATATTGAACCTTGCGGCGAAGAGGCTATGTCAAAAGGTATGGAAATCACAACCCATACATAACCAAGAAAGCATGGATAGATTTAACCCAATAGCCTCCGAAAAGATGTATATTTGCATTCCCAATAATACCAACGGCGAAAAGACAGCCAACAGCTATTGAAATACAGCTGGCTCATGCGTTCGCTCCACAATACGACTAAAATATAGCTTACCAGTTGGCTTATAGAACCAGGATGTTAGGCGTGACGATTTCCTATTACCCCAACAATATGAATAACAGACAACTTTTCCTCTCCCATGTCGCCCAAACAACGGATTTCCCCCTTCTGATTGAGATTGAAAAAGCCGAAGGCGTGTACATGTATGGGCCAAATGGCGAAAAGTACATCGATTTAATTTCAGGCATTGGCGTAAGCAATGTCGGTCACCGGCATCCCAAAGTACTGGCTTCTATTCAGGAACAACTGGACAAGTACCTGCACCTCATGGTTTATGGGGAATTTGTCCAGACTGCCCAGGCACAGCTCGCCAAAGCCTTGGTAGACACACTACCTAAGCCCTTAGACAACGTTTACCTGGTCAACAGCGGAACGGAGGCTACCGAAGGCGCTTTAAAATTGGCCAAACGCTATACCGGACGAAGAGAGATCATCTCCTGTGTCAACTCCTATCATGGTTCTTCACAAGGAGCTTTGTCTGTCGGTGGCAACGAAACCTTAAAAAGGGCCTATCGGCCTCTCTTACCGGGAATTTCCCATATACATTATGGCCGAAACAGTGATCTAAAGAAAATTAACACAGAAACGGCTGCGGTTATCATCGAAACGATCCAAGGTGAAGCGGGTATACGCGTGGCCGATGCGGATTATTTTCAGGCATTGCGGAAGAAGTGTGATGAAACCGGTACGCTGTTGATCTTGGATGAAATTCAAGCCGGATTCGGCAGGACAGGCAAGTTCTGGGCCTTTGAGCACTTCGGCATAGTGCCTGATATCCTCCTTTGTGCCAAGGGCATGGGAGGCGGAATGCCGATTGGCGCCTTTATTTCCTCCAATGAAATTATGGCTGCTTTCAAAAACAATCCTATCCTGGGCCATATGACCACCTTTGGCGGACACCCGGTCAGTGCTGCGGCATCACTGGCAACCGTCAAAGTACTTCAGGAGGAAAACCTGATCGATCAAGTAGAGGGCAAAGCGGAGCTAGTCAAATCCCTTTTGGTACACCAGAAGATCAAATCTATCCGCAATAAGGGACTGATGATGGCCGTACAATTTGAATCTTTTCAGGTATTGAAGCCGGTTATCGATAAGGCCATTGAACTGGGAGTGGTGACGGATTGGTTTTTATTTTGCGATGATGCCATGCGCATTGCCCCTCCCCTGACTATAAGCGAAGAGCAGATCAGGGAAGCTTGTGGGATAATTTTGCAGGCTATTGAGGAGGTGGAATAGAGCGTGTGACTAAATCGGATATCTTCAAGAGGTGATCGTCAGTCACTCCTCCTCCAACTTCTTCAGCATCTCCTTCCCATGCTCATTATCGGGATTGAGTTCAATTGATTTTCTATAGTTCTCAATGGCAAGGTCCTTATCGCCCATTAAAGCATAGGCCTCGCCGAGACTGTCGTAGGGATTCCAAGCCTTGGGATATAGTTTTACATTGAGCTTAAAAACTTCTATTGCTTCATTGATCTTATTATCGGACAGGAAGGTGTACCCAGTGGCGTTCAACAGGTCTTCCATATGTTGTGGACTGGAACTGGAGTACGACAGTGAATCTACGGACATTAGCGAAATGATTTTCCATTGTTGATTTTCCTTTTCTAGCGTCCTCATTTCGCGGGTTTGTGTCGCAGGAATGCTGTCATTCCCTGGCGCGCTCAGTCTTTGATCATATGCCAGCCAAGCCAGGTTTTCTGATATTTTGATAATAAAATTGGAATGTTCTATGTGGGAAAACCGCGACGGCTTTGGGTCTTCTTTCATAAAATGGATAATTATCGGACCAAAGTTATTCCAACCAATACTGTTGAAAATGAAACCGTTGCCAGCAACCATTCGGGTAGTATGTTCATCCTGAATAAATTGATCCTTCCAAGCAACGGAATCCCGTTTCAAGGAAGATTCCGTTTCAAAACGGACGACTTTCTTTACAGCTTCCTCCTCGGATGCATTCTGGGAAAATACCAGTTGGGAAGAAGAAAATAAGATAGCGGACACCAAAAATAATTTTAAGTCCATAGCTGTGAAATCTATAATACACTTTGTTACTTGACTTTCAGATAATTAAGTTCAATTTAGAAGTAAATCTCTTTTATTTATAGTAAAAAATCGACAACTTTATGTAGTTGAAATACACGAATATGGTGCAAACGCTGATACATATCCCTCACGCCGTGCTTAAAGAATATGTATTGGCTATCGGCATCAGGACGTTTGACTGTGGTGAGGCGGGTTTTTACAAGCCGATGCACGCGCAGCATGAGATCCACATGATGTTTATGATCAATTGCAAAATTCATGATTTTGTTAATCTTGCTTCCAGCCAGAAAATGGTTATCCTTAAAAAACGATCCACCCCGGACTTTGGCTTTTCAGGCTTATTAACTTCTCTTAAGGGCTCCATCCATTTCAAAGGTCATGTACAATTACTGGTCATCCATTTTAAACCCACGGGCTTCTACAGACTCTTTGGCCTTCCTCCTTCCGAGTTGACGGACTGCCTGGGAGATGCGGATGACCTTATTTCCAAAGAAACTTTAGAGCTGCACGAACAGCTGCATGAAGCGAAAAGCGCAGTGGAGATGTTCCAGCTAACGGAAGGTTTTCTTTTGGCCAGCCTTAACAAAAGCGGAATTAAAGCCTTGGGACTTGAAAAAGCTACTAGTTTCATGGTGAGCCAACCGGCGATCTATTCTGTTGAGGAACTGGCGTATCATTCCAACATGAGCATTAAAACCTTCGAAAGGAAATTTATACAGCAGGTCGGCCTTTCCCCCAAGCTGTTTGCACGAATCAGGAGGTTTAACCTCGCCTTGGATTTGAAGACCTATCAACCTGACCTCAACTGGCTGGATATCTGCTACCGAACAGGTTATTATGATTCCATGCACATGGTTAAGGATTTTAAGAAATTTGCTGGATTAAGTCCTTGTGTCCTATTTAAAAATGCTCCCCCGGTTTATGAGAATATCTCGTTATATCCTGCCCCATCGGGGCAACAGAATTCACCTAGTGCGCTACCCTTTGTTACGTAAAGCAAATAAACAAGCCCACAGGGTCGAAAGCAAAAGGAGATGTCACAATCATTATCAAAAGTGTATGTACATATCATTTTCAGTACCAAGCACCGTCAAAATTTGATAGACGACAACATAAAAACATCGCTATTCGAGTATCTGAGGGGAATATGCAAGGGATTAGAGTGCAACCCCGTGCAGGTAGGGGGATATCGGAACCATGTGCATATCCTATGTCTATTGTCAAGGAAAATAACTCAAATGAAACTCTTGGAAGAGCTAAAAAACGATCTTCCAAATGGATAAAAACCAAGGGTGCCGCCTATTTAAATTTTTATTGGCAGGATGGGTATGGGATTTTCTCAGTGAACCCATCGGAGATTGACAAAGTAGTTGATTATATCAAAAATCAGGAGGAACACCATCAAAAAAGAGATTTTCAGGATGAGTTCAGGGCATTTCTGAAGAAGTATAAGGTCGAGTATGATGAAAGACATGTATGGGACTGAGCTGTTGCCCTTACAGGGCTTTCACCACACTCATATCTTTCTCATGCATAGGGCGCTGCCCTATGTTGGTGCCGGTGCCCTTTCAGGGCGAAAACAATGACATGCTGGTGCTCATCTAGATTTGTTTAGATGACCAAATAAACTCATTCAGTCTGTACGCAACCATAAACTCATTCAGGTGTACGCAACCATCTGTTAATGGTGCTAACAGGGCAATGCGTGATGCAACAAAGCGTGAAGGCCATCGTAGCAACAGCATTGACATGGGGCCAGCAATCCTTGTATTCTTGTGTCGTTATTTCTTCGCTCGCCCCAACGGGGCAATAGCACTAACATAGGGCAGCGCCCTATGAGTTAAAGCCGCAAACAACCCAGCCCCACAGGGGCGAAAGCAAAAAGAGACAGCACCGGGTCAACAAAAGTCAAAGCCTACTGTCTTCACTGCAAAAAAAATAATGGCTAAATCATCCCCTATCTACTTGCTGAGATGACCAAACCACTTTGCAAAGCATGCAAAAGTAAAACTTTAAACTTATATTACTTATCCAGTCCGGATGACTTATTGTTTAATGGCATTATCCCGCAGTAACGCGGTTAAAAATAAAAAAGCAAAAGGAGATGTCACAATCATTATCAAAAGTGTATGTACATATCATTTTCAGTACCAAGCACCGTCAAAACTTGATAGACGACAACATAAAAACAACTCTTTTCGAGTATTTGGGAGGTATATGCAGGGGCTTAGAATGCAATCCAGTACAGGTAGGGGGATATCGGAACCATGTGCATATCCTCTGCTTACTGTCGCGGAAAATAACCCAGATGAAACTTTTAGAAGAGCTTAAAAAAAGATCTTCCAAATGGGTTAAAACCAAAGGAGCTCCTTATTTAAATTTTTATTGGCAAGACGGATACGGCATTTTCTCAGTGAACCCTTCCGAAATTGACAAAGTAATTGATTATATCAAGAATCAGGAGGAACACCATCAAAAAAGAGATTTTCAGGATGAGTTCAGGGCATTTCTGAAGAAGTATAAGGTCGAGTATGATGAAAGATATGTATGGGACTGAGCTGGCGCCCTTTCAGGGCTTTCACCACACTCATATCTTTCTCATGCATAGAGCGCTGCCCTATGTTGGTGCCGGTGCCATTTCAGGGCAAGACAGTGACATGCTGGTACTCATCTAGATTTGTTTAGATGACCAAATAAAATCATCCAGTTTGTATACCACCCTCGTTTAATGGTGTTAACACACAACGACTCAATTCTAATAATTTAGGCTAATGATCTTTGATGATCTACATCATGGTATCCGCCGATGCCCTTTCAGGGCAAGACAGTGACATGTTGGTGCTCGATCCAGGCTTGTTTAGATGACCACATACTCATTCAATCTGTACGTCTGCATCTGGTATTGGTGCTCACGGGGCAACGCCGTCTGCAACACAGCGTGAAGGCCATCGTGGCAACAGCGTTTACCTGCAGCCAGCCGTTCTTGATGATCAGTGCAGCCGTTTCTTCATTAGCCCCAACGGGGCAATAGCATTAACATAGGGCAGCGCCCTATGTGGTGTAAAGCTGCAAATAATTAAAGCCCCACAGGGGCGAAAGCAGGAGGGGGAGATGTCACAGTCGTTATCAAAAGACTAAACTTACGCCCTTTCAGGGCTTTCACCACACTCATATCTTTCTCATGCATAGGCGCTGCCCTATGTTGGTGCCGGTGCCCTTTCAGGGCAAGACATCTATAGGATGATTTGATCCTGTTCAATCTGAATACCGCCATGGCCGAATATGTTTTATTCAGGTATAATGTTCCAGTGCCAGGTTAGACGCGCATCGTGGCAACAGCATTAATTATAGCCCGGCACGTGTTATGATCTGTACCACGCTTCCTTCGTTTGCCCCAACGGGGCTTATAGCACCAAACATAGGGTAACACCCTATGGGATAAAGTGGCACATAACCAAGCCCCAAAGGGGCGAAAGCAGTAGAAGATGGCACAGTCACTATCGAAAGTATATGTACATATCGTTTTCAGTACCAAGCACCGTCAAAACTTGATAGTCGATCATATAAAAACGTATCATCGAGACAGAATTATTTGTAATTTAGGAGGAATAAATATCTCCCATTGATCAACCTTTAAAATTATCCGTGTTCAAATTGAAGGAAAAATTACTTGCTGTCGTCTTCGGCCTGTTTGCCTCCGTGTCCATCGCCCAAAACGACCGTGCGGCAGTTTATTTTAAGACGACGGTCACGAATCCGCCAAGGACATTGGTCGTTATTGCCCACCCCAACCCGAACAGCTTTAACCAAGCCATAAAAGCCCGACTTGTGGCCGAACTGGAAGCACAAAACCATCAGGTGCGGGTAAGGGATCTGTATGCTTCGGGGTTTGATCCGGTTTTGTCTTTGGAGGAACTCCAGCGATATGATTCGCAGGAAGGCGACGTTCCGGCAGAGGTCAAAGCCGAGCAGGATGAGATCCTTTGGGCGGATCATCTGATATTCATCTACCCCACCTGGTGGTGGTCCATGCCTGCGATGATGAAGGGATATGTAGACCGCGTATTTGTTCCCGGCTTTGCCTTTTCTGTTGACGATCAAGGCATAAGAGGCCTCTTGGAAGGGAAGAAAGTCTGGATCATCCAGACCACGGGTTCCGACCAAGCTTATATAGAGGAGAATGGATTGGGTAAAATGATTAAAACTCCGATAGAAATCGGGCTGTTTAATTTCTGTGCCATTGAGGTAGTGGATCATCAGATACTCGCGGGAGTACCCTTTATTCCGGAAGAAGAAAGAGAGGCGATGCTGAAGCAGCTCAAGAAAGCGGTGAGGGAGAATTTTTGAATAGGCGATTTAAAGGTCGCCGGTATTACACAATGAAAAGAAATATAGAAAAATACATTCATCCCGGAAGGATTTTCCTGGAAGAGGTCATTAAACCAGCGGTCTAAAAACAAAGGAGTTGACTGAACGTTCGCAAGTATCCCGATTAACGGTAATGTATTTGGGGGGATGCGGAGATGTGGACAAGGATGCAGAATAAATACGACATGGCGATGACCGTTAAGAAATATCATCAAGGCGAGCCAATCCTTGAAAGGTTTACGAAAAAAGATAAAGTGTCTCCTGAATAGCCAACACTACAATCCCCACCAATAAGTAAACTTCATCACCAAAGCCCGGTTTTGCACATTGAATGGAAAAGGGATATAATTATCCGTATAAACCAAAAACAAATCCGAAGCGGGCTTAAATCGCCACTGAAAACGCGTATTGATGTTCAGATTATCGATCTGCTCATTGTATTGGGCAAAGGCGGTGAAGAACACTTTGTTCGTCAGAGTGACATCCACCCGTGGCCCGACCAACCAGAAGGAGGCATGTCCCCACTGTTCGGGAAGTTCAAGGTCATTATAGGTGGCAGCCAGAGATAACCCCACATAAGGCTGAAACCTATACCCTACTTCCCCGGCAAAATTGGTCATGCTCCCATTGGCATAATAACCTCCCATCCTGGTCGATAAGGAATAAGTAAACAAGCTCTGCGGTTTGGAGACAAACTTGGCTCCCCAACCATACCAGCGGTGTTCCGTACCCGCCGCAAGGGTGTCACCGATATAGTTGGTGGGATCAAAAGCCTGCTGCAATTGTACAAAATCGTGGCCCGCCCATATGTTGAGGGTGCTTTGGCTCCTAAACCTAAAGTTATATTCCAATAAGTTCAAGTGATCCGTTTGTTGCCAATCTTTGTCAAAATACAGTATCGTGCTCAGCTGGGGACCGTGGTTTAAGATGTGTTTGCTCTTAGGATAAAAGAGGTAGCCTATGCTGGGATTAAGTTTGTAATATCCCGTCCTCGGCACATAACCCACCTCAGCAACATAATTTTCCGATACATATTCATGGCGCCAGTTCCAGTTGAGGTTCCCACTGGCATATTTCAAATTGGCCGCGTGGACCAAACTTTCTTCCCGATTATTTGGGCCAAAGGATTTCAACACCAACGCCTTACCTGTCCAGAGGTTGTTGGAAGAAGCGAGATTATACTCAAAACCCACGTTCCTGTTATATTCGGAATAAGAGGGCATCCCCGACATTGGATCCGGGGAATAATTCAGCGACTGCTTATTGATAAATATGGCCCCGATGTTAGAACGGGCAAAAATCCGACGTTGAAGCCCCATCACCGTAAAATTCTGGGCGGGAAGACCGATGTCGTCCACACTGCCGGTTTGCATGTTCATGGCACTGACCCGCCAGTTCCTGTCTATTTTCCCACTTAACCTGGCGCCAAAATGGATAGGAGCATTTAAGCCGATCCTTCGTGAAAAGAAGGGCCTTATATTTTCATAGCCAAAATTGGCGAACAAGTCCCCGTTTTCCAGGAAAAACTGTCTCCGCTCCGGAAAGAACAGCTCGAAGCGGTCCAGGTTGGTGACCTGCCGGTCCACTTCCACTTGGGAAAAATCCGGATTTACCGTTAGATCTAGATTTAAAGAAGAGCCCAAAGCTACTTTGGCGTCCATTCCTACATCTCTCCTATAAGTTTCGGCTGTCCCATTTCTGTGATCTTTGGTTACCCCTCCCAGTGCGTAAGGGATAAGGGAAATATTGGATCCGGCATAAGGAGGGGGTTCATCCCACACCAAAACGCCGGTGTAGGCCAGGGAGGCCGAAGGAAACTGCCGAGGCACAGGCGCCCAGCTCGATTTCTCCGTAGTCTTCAGGTCATTCCGGCCGAAGTTGATCCCCCACTCCGTGATCCCTTTTTTGTACCTTATCGACTTGAAGGGAATAGCCGCCTCGAATGTCCATTTGTCCTCATAGTTCTTTACCGCTGACACCCATTTGTTGTCCCAGCTAAGATCCACCGAACCTCCATTGTACATGATGCCGTCCCATTGTGCACCTGCCGCATTGGCACCAAATGAAAAGCCGTTGGTCTGGTCATCAAAGGGATCCATAAAGAGCAGGAAGTTGTCATTCTTCAGAAAAGAGAAATCCCTGCGTAGGGATTCCACCATATAAGGGCCGGGAAGGCCATGGAAATTGGTGACGAAAAGATATAGATTCTTGTCATCATAAGTCATCCGGACCTCTGTAAGTACTTCCGCGTAGCTGGTATCAATGGGAAGGATCATATAAAAATCATCTGCTACGTCGGCCTGCAACCAGTCCTCTTCCTCCATGACCCCATCAAGCTGAATAACTGAGGCAGCTTTTCGTATATGTAGCCGATAGTTGTTGTTGATCTTTTGGGCAAAGAGATGCAAATGAAGCCCCGAGAACAAAGCAAGAAAAAGCAGAAGTAAAGGTTTGGGCATATATTAGGACAAGCGTTAAGTAATTATTCGGTACTTGGTAATGTGGAGGCAAGGGATCCACAGGATTTGTAAAATTAAATGAAAGGATCTTAAGCAGTCTTAAGATACAAACATTTTAAATACCTTTCATATAGTTTTCCAGTCCTGTTATCTTTAGGATTTTGGTTTCCCGCAGTTTATGCTGACTACCGCAGAGACTTCCGAGAGAAGTATGAGCAATCTTTTGGACTCACCACACTAGATTAAGCAATCAATCGCTGGTCAATTACTTAATAAGATCCACCTCTACCTGTCGAAAAGGCTCACCGTCAGCACGAAATATATCATGATACCAGAGTTCAGGTTCAGCGGTGTAGGTTTTCTTCCAGCTGTCCCAAGGATAAATGGTTGGGACTTCCCTGCCACAAATCCCCAGTTATAGGCTCCAATGTTGTTTTCTTTCATGATGGGCAGAATATCCTTAAAAGTGCTTTCATTCCCCCGGGCCATATATTCGGTGCACAGAAGCGGTCGCTCATATTGCTGGAGATAATTCATCACCTCGGTAAATTCCTCTGGCTTCTCATACTGGTGGAAGGAATTGATGTCGGAATTATACAACATAAAGCTATCCATCGGCGCCAGGTGCTTAGGGTCACATACAAGGGAAGGTGTTGCGATTTCCATCAGGATTTGGGGGATTAGGCGCCTTGACGAAATAAATAATGAAGATTTCGAAAAAAATAGACAAGGAATACATTATGAAACGCGCCTATTCCCCCTCCTTTGACAATCAGGTGGTCAATGGGCTGAGCCTGTTCCTCCCCCAACAGAACCTATATAAACACCAAGGACATACAGAAGATCAAATCTCCTTTGATGACCTGAAAAAACATTCTTCAATCTAACAGGTCATCGACACCAAGAATGATGGTGATAGAAAGTTGACGGCAACACGCTGAAGTTTATTTTTAAACTTTCTATACATAGATCTTTGATGTATCATAATTCTAGGTATATTAACCTTATGAATTCAACAGAACTAATAAAAGGGACTCTAACAACCATCATACTTAAATTACTTGATGAAAATGGGAAAATGTATGGCTATGAGCTGACTCAAAAAGTAAAGGACCTATCTGACAATAAAATACTCATTAAAGAAGGCTCCTTGTATCCTGCCTTGCACAAGCTTTTCGATGATGGTCTTGTGGAAGTTGAGACCGTGAATGTAGGAAAACGGATTCGGAAATATTATTCTATCACTAAGCAGGGACAGGACAGAAAGATAGCTTTATATACTGAGCTCAATGAGTTTCTTACGACTATTCAGCAAATTGTATTCTCTCCTCAAAAAGCTTCTTTTCTATGACTTTAAAAGACAAAGAGGTTTCTTTCATAAAAAGAGAAATTGAAAAAAGCAACATTTCTATTTTAGAACTTAAAGATGACTTACTTGATCATTTTTGCTGCTTTATAGAAAGCGAGCTAAAGAATGGGAGTTCATTTGAATCTGCTTATATAAAAGCCTTTAATCACATATGCCCCAATGGATTTGATGAAATTCAAAAGGAAACCATTTATTTGTTAAACTCTAAAAAGATAATTACAATGAAAAAGATTATGTATTTTATTGGTCTTTTAGCCTCTATGAGCATGACCCTTGGGTGGTTATTTAAATATTTAAACTGGAAAGGCGGAGGAGACATGTTTACTTATGGAATGATTGGCTTTTTACTGCTCTTTTTGCCAATGCTAGGTATAAATAGGTATAAAATGATGTTGGGTAAAGCTTTATCGGAAAAACTTAAAATAATTTTAGGCTTCAGTGGTGCAATTGTGGCTGGTTTAGGTATTGTATTAAGGACCAGCGGAATGCAATACGGATCTTTAATCGTTATTATAGGAACATTAATAATTGCATTCGGATTCCTGCCTTTCCTGTTTTTTCGACTGTACCGGAAATCAATAGAGCGGATTTAGTTTAAATAAAAAATGTACAGCTGTCAATCGAATGGATGTGTAAGCTTCCCCTAAATTCGGACAGTTTAAAATACGACAAAGTCGCTAACTTTAAACTATATGAAGAAGTCAAGATTTACGGAAAGCCAGATCATCAAGGCAGTCAAGGATTATGAAACCGGTAGGGATGTGAATGAACTCTGCCGGGAATTGGGTATCCAGCGGGGAACCTTTTATCTCTGGAAGAAAAAGTATGGGGGTATGGAAGTTCAGGAGCTCAAGCGGCTCAAGGAACTTGAGGAGGAAAACCGGAAGCTCAAGCAGATGTATGCAGAGCTAGCCTTGGACAAAGATTCTTAAGGACGTGTTGGGAAAAAAGTTCTGAACCCTGCTGACAGGAGGCAACGGGTAGACTATATTCGGGAAAGCTACCCTGTTGGTATCAGTAGGGCCTGTAAACTGGTTGGTTATCCACGTTCCGAGTTTTATTACAAGCCAGTAAAGAATGATCTGAAAGTAGCGGATACAGTCAGGGATTATGCCGACAGGTTTGGGAAGTATGGCTTTTGGCTTCTGTTTAGACGGATGTGTAGAGAAGGCATTGCCTGGAACCACAAGCGGGTTTACCGGATCTATAAACTTCTCCGGCTAAGTATGCGCAGAAAAGGGAAACGAAGAGTCCCCTCAAGGGTCAGAGAACCGTTGATCCAGCCGGATCTGAAAAATTCCAGCTGGTCGATGGATTTCATGTCGGACAGTTTGCAATCAGGCCAACGTTTCCGAACGCTCAATATTCTGGATGACTTTAACAGGGAAGTACTCCATATCGAGATCGGCACCAGCCTGCCGTCACTACGGGTAGTCAGGGTACTCGAAGAACTGAAAGAGTGGAGAGGGTTACCCGGCCAGATCCGGGTAGATAATGGTCCCGAATTTATAGCTGAGCCTCTCAGATCATGGGCAAAAGGAAACGGAGTTAGAATCCTGTTTATCCAACCCGGAAAGCCGATGCAAAATGCCTACGTGGAACGGTTTAATAAGACTTACAGAACAGAAGTGCTGGATTATTATTCCTTTCTGTCTCTAAATGAAGTCAGGGAAATCACCCGGGAATGGATGGAGGATTACAACCATCACCGGCCCCACGGAAGTCTAAGGAACTGTTCTCCGATTGAGTTTGCAGAGCAATGGGCGTTAACAGTGGATAACTTCTCTGAAGTTACCCACAATTAACACCCGTAATAGTAGTAGTCAGAACTTGATTTTGTCTATTTTTAGATTGTCTAAAAAACGGGAAGCCTTCACAACCAGTAATACCATCCCGATTTTACAAGCTTATCCTGATGGGGTCGTCGGACGGATACGAAGTACTACAATTTTTCCAGGATTGGTGCGGTGGTTCTTAACCAGAAAGGAATGGATAACATCACCATGAATTTTGGCAGCACGCCAATTACCTGCTACGGCGGCATGAGGGGGTGGCAGAGGGTATTGCCCGGACAATTGGGGGCGAATTTAATACACCCGGAGGTGGCCTTTGTTGACGAGAAAAGAATAGTGACCAATGCAGTGCCAGGGCGGACTGCGGCCCTGGCAACGGGGAGTTGATGAGTGCCTGGGTATTTGTAAGCCAATATAGCTCAATGAATCATTGCCATTAGGATTTTCCCACGGTAAAATCCAAAATATCCGGAATAGAACTAGATAAGACCTGGTGCTAAAACCAATGATTTTTGATCACTTATCTCCATTCGCAGGTATATATGCGTTAATATAACAAACTAATGCGTTTATATGCCAAAATCATCCGTTAAATCAGAATGTTGGATGTTTGGTAGTTAATGTAAAAAAAAAAATTATATTTGAATAATCTGTCGGTTCAGATTCATTTATTTCAAATAATTAACAAAAACACAATGACAAAATTAAAAAAATTAAAACTTAATGAAATGCAAGATTTTTATGTCATTAGCCCCAAAGAACAAATGGAAATGAAAGGAGGAAATATTACTCCTTGGTTGCCTTTCATCTTTGAAATGGCAGTTTCTTGGTTTAACTCTGGATCCACTCCTCAGGAAGGTGCAACGGGAAATATTGGGTCAGGAAATACTTCTGGAGCATTTTCCTGGGGTAATAATAATACGGTAATTATAACGCCTGGTGGATGTGGCGGCGGCAGTGGCATTTCATTTGAAATTGAATCGGCAGATTCTCTAAAACTGCCAGATGGGACGATTATATACAATCCTAAATTTGGGGGCTGTAATTAAAAACTAAAGGAGGGGGGCAGTATCCTCTTCCTTTAATCTAAATATTCTATTTGCATGTTTAAAATAATTAATAGGACTGCAAACATTTTCCTATTTCATTTATTATTGATATCTGGCACTATTTCTTGCAAGTATTCTTCAATGAATGAAATAAATTTCCCTAAGGGTTTGCAAGTTGACACCATACCTATAAATTTCTCTAACGGATATATAGGCGTAGACACTGAAATTGACGGCCAAGTGTTCAATCTTTTTATGGATAGCGGAATTCCCGTTTCTTTGTTGAAAACTGACATTCCTTCAACAATAATGGCTAACGAAGTTGTTAACATCAGGGATATTAATGGTAACATTTATCCATTTAAACAAATGGATGTAGAATCTGTCAAAATTGGAAAAATAAGAATAAATAAAAGTGATAATTTTCATTTTGGTAATCTTGCCATCAATGGGTTTATGGGGACTAATACTTTAAAGTTATTTGTATGGAAAGTAAGCTTCATAGACAAGCATATATATATATCAAGGGACGCTAAGTATTTCGAAGTGAGTAAAGATAAAGGAATCCCCTTCGAATTAATTAACGGATACCCCTTCATAAACGCCACAATTAATGAGGTTCCGGTAAGGTTTTTAGTGGATACTGGTAATCAACACGCAGGGGTAATAATAAATAGGGAGTACACTGATTCGTTGCTGGTACCAGTAGAAAGCATAGTCAGGTGGCGTTCTAAACAAAATCATCAAGAGTTCTTTTCCCAACATCATATTACTCCCGAAATTGATGATTATCATTCGTATTCGTTAGGTAATATAGAAATTGGCGACCAACTTTTTACTGATGAATTAGTGAACTTTAGAGATATAGAGTACAATCTTTTAGGATTAGGATTTTTGGAACAATTTGACTATTTTATTTTAGATTATCCTAATCAGATGTTATATTTTGGGCAACGACAAAGTAAGCCGTTAAAATATTTACTTGAAGTAGCAGAAAATTTAAACTCTGTGGGAGTTAAAATATCCTATGATTCTGTACCCATTATTACAGCTATTTCATCTAATTTAACAGAAAAAAGAATTGATATTAATGACACTGTTGTTTCTATTTTTGGGCAGGAAATTATTAATCAAGAGATGGGTTTTTTCAACAATGACTATATTGATGCGAATTATGGATCTGGAACTACCGCATACTCAATTAGGACTCCCTCAAAACATAGAACCTTAATTGATAATTTTAATCTTAACATAGTAAATAAACAGGCATCCATTTCTATAAAAAAAGGAGATACTATACTAAATTTTTCCTTAAAACGTCACTATGCGGCATTGAAAATGCCAGATTTTGTCCAATCATATTTCCCAGACCACCGATTTGTATATGTTTCCAACAGCGGAGATGAGATAAAAGATAAGAACCAGGGTACTAAATATTTGTATTATGTCCGACCTTTGCCTTTTTAATTTAAAGTTTTAATGAATTTTTAACATTGCGATGAGTTATAAATTTCCTTCCTATATACAACATGATCAAATGGATTGTGGACCTGCATGCTTAAAATTAATTGCCAAGCATTTTGGAAAAACTTTTTCTATGAAATATTTGCGGGATAGATGTTATATTACTCGTGAAGGCGTGTCCTTATTTGATATAGCCAGAGCTGCGGAAGAGATAGGATTCCGTACTCTTTCAATAAAAATAAATTTTGAAGATATTAGAACAAAAATTCCATTTCCTGTTATAGTACACTGGAAGCAAAAGCATTTTGTCGTCGTATATAGAATTTCTCGCAATAGGGTGTATGTATCAGATCCCGCAATCGGGCTAGTAACTTACTCTCATCAATCGTTCAAAGATGCTTGGGAAGTAGATTCAGAAAATGGAAGTGTTTTAGTTACGGAAACTACTCCAGATTTCTTTAATCAAAATGAAAACGAGACTTCAGATTCTTTTTCTCCATTTTTGAAATATTTAACACCATATAGAGGATATTTGTCTCAGGTGGTTATTGGAATGATAGCAGGTCTTTTGATAGGATTATTGACACCTTTTATCAATCAATCTATTGTGGACTTTGGGATAGGATCGGGGAATATGAAATTCATTAACTCAATGCTATTAGCTGGATTAGTCCTTGCAATAAGCACCATGATATCGGGATTCATACAAAATCGGCTAATGTTGTATATCTCAGAACGAATTAATATGGGTATGATAAGTGATTTTCTAAGGAAAACGTTAACACTTCCAGTACCATTTTTCGAGCGGAAATTGACTACCGATATTTTGACTCGAATCGGAGATCATGATCGCATACAATCCTTTATCATGAGTACGGTGTTGGGGATTTTCATAAATATCTTACTACTTCTTGTTTATAGTACATTGATGTTCTATTATGAAGTTAATATGTTTATTGTATTTATGCTAGGTAATTTATTATATATTATTTGGATATCGCTATTCTTAAGAAAAAGGAAAATATTAGATAATGTTTTATTTGAGTATCGTTCAGGAAATGCTAATGATCTACTTGAATTGTTGGAAAATATAGGTGAAATTAAAATTAACAATATTGGAAGCCAACGACGCTGGAAGTGGGAATATAGTAGGTATAAAATATATAGCCTTTCTGTCAAAAACATGAATATAAATCAATTGGAAGTTACTGGTGCTACGTTTATTATTCGAATACAAGGTATATTTATAACATATATAGCGGCATCAAATGTTATAAATGGAACGATGACTTTAGGCATGATGATGGCCGCGCAATATATTTTAGGACAACTAAGTGGTCCAATTCACAATATGATTGGATATATACATTCCTATCAATTCGCTAAACTAAGTTTAAAACGTGTTAATGAAATTATTCTAGATGAACAACCTGAGAAATCCAACGGTAAGAATCCAGTTCCCCATTCTAAGTCCATAGTTTTTAAAAATTTAGACTTTAAATATAATCCGAACTTTTCTAAAGTATTAGATAATATCAACCTCGTAGTTCCAGAAGGTAAGGTAACCGCAATAGTGGGAGAAAGCGGTAGTGGAAAGTCATCTTTAATCAAATTACTTCTACGGTTTTATGAGCCTTCTTCTGGAAACATTGAAATTGGAGGCATTTCATTAGATTCTATAGAGTTAGACCGTTGGCGTGCTAAGTGTGGTGTCGTAATGCAGGGCGGCAGTTTTTTTAATGACACGATCTTGTATAATATTACTCTCGAAGACGAAAATATTAACCACAAGAGGCTATTTGAAGCTATTGCTATAGCAAATATTAGCGAACTGATAAATGAAAGGCACCTTAAAATTTATACCCCAATTGGAACGAACGGATCCGGCTTAAGTCAAGGTGAGAAACAACGTATACTTATTGCCAGAGCAATCTATAAGGATCCAGATTTCATATTTCTAGACGAAGCAACTAATTCATTGGATGCAAATAATGAAAATGAAATTACAAATAATCTAAATACGATATTAGAAGGAAAAACTGCTATAGTAATTGCGCATCGATTAAGTACAATAAAAAATGCTCATAACATTGTCGTGTTGCATAAGGGCAGCATTGTGGAACAGGGTACTCATGATGAATTAATATCTAATGAGGGGTTTTATTTTAAATTAGTTCAGAATCAACTTTCCCATACTGAAGTATAAATGCAAAATTTTCTGTTACGCAAAAACTATAAGGATAATATATATAACTATCGCCCAGCTTGGATTTTGCGTTGGGGTTTATTAGTAATTTTTGGTTTTATTTTCTTTATTATATCATTATCTAGCTTAATTAAATATCCAAATATTGTGTCTGGGTATGCAATTATTACTACTATGAATCCTACCTTGCATTTAAAAGCAAAAATTAACGGTAGAATCGAGAGAATTTTTGTATCGGAAGGCGAGCCAGTTAAAGTCGGAAGTCTTATCGCTTCTATAGAGTCGTCCGTTAGATTAAACGATATAAAAATTTTGGATGAAAATTTGCTTTTAACAGATAGCATAATCGCCTATTATAATTCAGTTAAGTTGCCACATCCGGATTCTATTTTCTGTAAGTTGGAAATTGGTGACTTACAAGTTTACTATTCCGAATTGCTTATTAGTTATACTGAATTATATAACTTTAATGTATATAGCCTGATAAAGGAAAAGTCAATCCATCATAAAATCCAATATTCCATTCAGGATGAATTACGGGATCTATTATCTGAGAAATATGAAATAATGAAAATGCAATCATCTATTGCAAAGGGTGAATTTTTACGAGATTCGATTTTGTATCTGGGTAAATTTATTTCTGATAAGGATTTTGGACTAAGCCATCAGCGAAATGTTTTAGAATACCAATTTCATTTGGCTGAAATTAAATCTCAACTTGTCTCTTCGCAATTTTCAATTTTGGAAATTGAACATGCGTTGCAAAATATAGATTTACAATATAAATCTGGTGAGCAGCAATTGTTATCTCAGTTTAAGGCGAAATTTCAGTTGTTTAAATCGAGCTTTGAAGGGTGGAAACAAACCTATTTTTTTATCAGTCCAATTGATGGGTGGGCTAGTTATTCTACACTGATTGCAGAAAATCAAAATATTATTTCTGGTGAAGTCATTGTATCAGTTATACCTAAAGACTCTCTTCAATTTAAAAGTAACATTCTTTTTCCCATAAAGAACTCCGGAAAAGTCGCAGAGGGTCAGAGGGTTAATATTAAATTAGAAAACTTTCCCTATCTTGAATTTGGAATGCTTGTTGGCAAGATTAATAATATATCAAAAATTCCAAAGGATACTCTATATTCTGCTGATGTTTATATCCCTCGAGGCATGGTTACCTCCTATGGGGAAGAACTTCCGCACACCAATCAGTTGATTGGTATAGCTGAAATACTCACAGATGATTCAAATCTACTAGTTAGGCTTTTTGCCCCAATTAAATCCATTTTCGATGAACGAATTAAATAAAAAAATATGAAGATAAATTTGCATGATGTCACCTTTTTAATCCCGGTTCGAATAGATTCGATAATTAGACTAGAAAATCTCATTTTAGTTACGGAATTCTTATCTGATAATTTTTCTACTAACGTCAATGTTTTGGAAGCAGCTGGTTATGACAATAACTTAGTAAAACAGCTACTTCCAAAGGACGTTAAAGTTAATTGGGTTAAGGACTTTGACCCAATCTTTCATCGAACCCGTTATATTAATGAGCTTATCCATGGTTGCGAAACTGATATTGTTGGTATTTGGGATGCAGATGTTATTATACCAAAAGAGCAAATTGTCCAATCTATTGAGCTTTTACGGAATAGGGATGCTCATTTTGTTCATCCATACAAAGATGCGTTCTTAGACACCTCTGATATTGTTCGTGAATCCTTTTTTAAAAGTAGGGATGTAAATGCTCTGAAATTCCATTCAAAAAAGATGAAAGCTCTATATGGACCTCAGCCAGTAGGTGGGGCCTATTTTGCCAACAGAAAAGCATATTTTGATGCCGGTTTGGAAAATGAATATTTTTATGGATGGGGAATAGAAGATGGAGAGAGAATCAACCGTTGGTTAATACTAGGGTACATTCATAAGCGACTAGAAGGGAACTTATTTCACCTAACTCATCCTAGAGGAAGCAACAGCGCGTTCCATTCCCAACGCCAAATATTGTTGAAAAAAAACGAGTTGAACAGAATTCATTCAATGTCAAAAAAGGAGCTACAAAAAGAGATTCAAATATGGAAAACATCAAAAATTTAATGCGTCTGACGGTGGAAAAGGCCGATTTTATTTTCAAAGCCCTTTCATCATTTTGTTCAAAGGAAAATACAGATTATAGCTTGTTTTATGGAAAAGTTGGCCTTTCTATATACTTTTATGTGTGGTCACGATCGGGATCTGAGAACGAGAAGCAAAAATACATTGCCTTAGCCGATGAACTACTGCAGGACATTAGCAATCGTATTGGTGATAAAATTATTGAGCCAAGCCTTCCAAACGGTCTATCTGGCATAGCTTTAGGTTTGCAATATTTAGTTGATAATAAGTTTGTTGTAGGCAATTCTGATGAAATACTTGTGGATATTGATGATACCATTTTTAGGCAAATTGCACATTCAACTAAGTTAAATATTAGTATTGAAAATGGAATTTTAGGTTATTTGATTTATTTAATATTTCGATCTAATCGCAAATATAGTAAATTTAATTCAGCTAATAATGAAATGTTTACTCAACTAATAATTAAGCTTATCAATGATCTGTCTACTTCGATTGAAGATAATGAATACGCAGGTAGCGATCCTATGGGTTTTAATCTTTTTTGGGAATTACCTATGCTTCTGATTTGTTTAGGCACTTTGAAAAAGTTGGCAATCTATAATATAAAAGTCGACCGTATTTTAGAGTCGATTTCGCATAATGTATTATCCTTATATCCTCGCATGCATTATAATCGTCTTCATCTCTTAGTGGGTATAGACTATGTTCTTCGTGAGGTAGCTATTCCAGAATGGATAGAGCACTCAAATCTTTTACGAAACGGTATTGACATAAATAGGATAATTAACGTCGAGATGAAAGAAAAAGATATACAAGTGGTCAATGGAATTCCTGGAGTTTACCTGCTTATTCGACATTATAACGACATCTCTTTCCAAAATAATCCACTTCCGTTTAGTTTTTCGATATTAGTAGAACGAATCCTTTTATCAACGTTTTGGGATGCCGTTTTTTCTAACAAAGATGTTCTGCTAGATTATAGGAGTTTGAACTTTAATCTTATAGGAATTGGGATTATGTTATTAGATTATATTGAATCTAATAAAAAATTGGTTTTAGAGAACGGCGATGTGTATGAATAAATAATTATGTATAGGCTAATTTGTGGATATAATGATATACCGGACTCATTTTCGAATGGATCTGAAATTGCGTATCCAAACGAATAATTTATGTGCTAAAGTGCTTGGCCAAGCTATTGTTAAATTCAATATCAGCTGTAAATCTATTTGAACTTAAGGATAAAGATTTCGAGAGATACGTGTAAACATAGGCGTTCCTATTCTACCCTATTCGTTCAGGTTTAATAACTCACGAGTTGTTGGTGATGACATCTATTGGCTGTTTGATGTGCTCGCATCAAAGCACCTAGTTCAAGCCCCGGTATTTCGCCTAATTTTGTTTTTTCAATAGATCCATAAAGTTCGTTTTCAGGGTGTAGTCTCGGTTTGATTTAAAGTACTATACTCACTTCTTCAAATTGAACTAGGCGTATGATAAATAAAATTGTATGTATGGGTAAGGTGGTTTTTTCCACCATCCTTTTCATGAGATTTTCAAAGATCCCTTCCTTCATCTTATGCCTGTTGAAGCGGTAGGGATATTCATCGATGTAGGGCTGCAGGTGGAGTACCGAATGGTGGATACCCCTCAGCCAGGCTTTGAACAGCATCACAGTTCTATGGAGCTGGGGGAAGTTCTTCCCCTTCTTTTTCGATTTCTCCCATACCAGCTTTGGGAATTCGCTTTCCAGGCCGCTATAGCCGCTCCATCTATCAGTCCTCACCTCTGCACCGGGAGCTATATGGTCCAACATGAACCGCTTCAGGTGCTTCCGGGACGCGGTCTCCGATACCCGTCCGTAGATGCGGGAAACTCCCCTTCCTTTACGCTCCACGGCCACCACCATGATCTGCTTCTTGCCCTCGTTCCGCCCCAGGGCATTCTCGTCCTGGCCTCGCACGTAGGTCTCGTCCACATCAACCTTCCCGTCCATGGGGTGGTTTTCGCTGCTCGACATCCCCTTCATGACCTTCTGCTTGAACAACCAGCAGGTGATTTTTGCTACTGTAAGCAGTACACCTAAAATGAAATTGAAACTGAAAGTTTATCATCGGATCAATGTAAGAAGTTGTTGTAGAAATAGGAGAGGGCAGTGGAATTGTTGGGCAAATCAACGTTGATATCTTCTATCTATATCTCTCAGCATCTCGTCAATCTGTCTTTCCGTTTCTTTTCTACTGATTTTCTCCTCCTTCCCCATGCACGACCAGACAAACAACATCCAAGCGGCACCGGACACAATCAGCCCAGGCCATTCGTTGCCAGAACCCAATGCCCCAAACATGGCAAAGGTGCTGATAAAAGAAACAAGGATAAGCTTAATGACAAACCACATAGCACTCAACTTTTAATTTGGAGACTTCAATTTAAGAAAATCTAGATTGTTATAAAAAATTCCTGCTCATAACTTTCAGAATCCACTTAGTGACATCCGCTGGTAAAGGAGCGCTCTAAAAAAATCTCTATTGACCCCAATGCTAAAGGCCCGGTGCTTATAGAATTAAAAAAAAATGTTTTATGTCCCCAGATTTAGCCCCACAATTAAAACAAAAAACCCTAACTGCTTGAAAATCAAGCTGTTAGGGTTTTTTGTTGCGGAATGGACGGGACTCGAACCCGCGACCTCCTGCGTGACAGGCAGGCATTCTAACCAACTGAACTACCACTCCGTAAATTAATGTCACACAAACCAAAAGACCATAAACCAAAACCGTTTCATTTCTTTTTGTTTCTTACTTCCCTTTTGAAGTGATGCAAAGGTAGCTTTTCCATTTATAATTGCAAAACCTAGGCCGAAAAAAATCATGGTTTAACCTTACCCCCCTCTTTTTCAGAGGAATAATTTTCAGCCCTTTTCTACGCTTACATCAAACAACCCTTGTTTCCCAATGATAACGCTAGGAAAAATGACTTTCGATTTGGCGTAATCGCTTAATTTCCCCAAGCCTCGTTGAATAAACCCGCTTGTTAAAGCGTTGATAATAGTAGGAACCCGATTCCTCGTTTCCGAAGTCGGCGGCCTGTTCGGTTTTCCTTTCATAAAAGGAAGCTATCTTCTAACCTCTAAATTTCGACCCCATGAACATTAAAATTTGGATTACTCTGCTATTTATTGCTGGCACTGGAATGTTTGCCTGCCAGACAAATGACGACGAACCCGACCCGGACATCCTCGAACTGACCTTTAATTTCGAAGAAAACGAAGAAGGATGGGAAGGAGGATTTGCTGATCTTCCCGAAGAGGGTCAGGATATCTATGAGCTGCAGGTAAGCCACTCCCCCATCCCTGTTGAAACCGGGACCACCGGCAAGTCCATTATGATACAAGGGCACAACCGCAGTGATGACCTGTTTATGTTTCTCAAGAAACAATTGACGGGACTTGCTCCGTCAACCTCCTATCAGGTGATATTTGATATAGAAATTGCCTCACAATATCCGACAGATTCCCCTGGAGTGGGCGGAAGTCCCGGAAGCTCTGTATACCTTAAAGCCGGCGCAAGCCCTGAGGAACCCCTTCCGGTATTGGAAAGCAATGCCGGTGTCGCCTATTGGAGGATGAATATAGACAAAGGCAACCAAAGCCAGGAAGGTACTGACATGATGAATATCGGCCCCATAGGCATTGAAGGGGAGGATTACAAATATGAGCTGATCCGAAGAGGCAACGGCGAACGGTCATTTGGAGCCACTACCGACCCGGAGGGAAATCTATGGCTGATCATCGGAACGGATTCGGGGTTTGAAGGCCTCACCACCCTCTATTACACCAATATCCAAGTAAGACTGGAAAAAAACCGCATCCTTTGAAGCCAGAAAAGCCACATCAGGCTTCCGATCTAACCTAAAAATCCCCCAATAGCTGAACCTTCCCCCCAGTCACAGATCCCAAAAAGTCCGCTAAATGTGATCTGGATACCAGGCAGCAATCTATATCATCTTGGCCATTTTCAGGAAGCTATGGCTGTTGACTAATTATTCCTGACCCGCCGTAGATTTAACGAACTTACCAGAAGAAATCCTTGTTGTTCACAGATAATTTTGACGATATAATTTTTGTAACGGCTTAAATGAGCAGAAAAGAACATTTTATACTGATATTGATTTTAGGTGCGCTTTGTACCATCAGCCCTTTTTCAATAGACATGTACCTTCCTGGTTTTCCTGCGATGGCGGAAAACCTAAACACCAGCATTGCCAACATCCAATTGTCGTTGACCAGCTATCTGGTTGGGATTGCCATCGGCCAATTATTCTATGGACCACTTCTTGACAAGTTTGGAAGAAAGAAACCCCTCTACGTGGGCTTGGTCCTTTACATTTTGGCGTCCATCGCCTGCGCGTATACCTTTTCTGTCGACCATTTGATCCTCATGCGTTTTATCCAAGCCATCGGAGGTTGTGTCGGAATGGTGGCAGCCCAAGCCTTGGTACGGGATATTTTCCCCATCAACAAAACTGCACAAGCCTTATCCTTACTGACTTTGGTCATCGCCGTCTCCCCCATGGTGGCGCCCACCCTGGGTGGCTATATGACTGCCCATTTCAGCTGGCAAACGGTATTCTTGGCATTGGCCGCAATTACTACGATCATTTTAGTCGCCATCAAATGGTACCTTCCTGTAGGGGCATCCCCAGACTCCTCCATCTCCCTACGTCCCAAGAAGGTGGTGAAAAACTACCTTTTGGTATTGAAAAACCGACAGTTTTTGACCTATATGCTGGTGGGAGGCATCGCTGGGGCGGCGCCTTTTGCCTATATCGCCGGCTCTGCCGATGTCTTTATGAACAGATATGGGATCAGTGAGACGGGTTACGGATGGATCTTTGCGTTGCTAGCTACCGCCATGATCGGTTCCACACAATTGAACCACGTGCTGTTAAAAAAATATACCAGCGAACAGATCATCAGTGTATCCTTGATGTACCAAAGTGTCGTAGGGGTGATCATGCTGTTGGGAGTCTGGCTTCTGTGGTTTGATGTTTATTTCCTCATTTTCTTGATGTTTGTCTTTCTCACTGGACATGGGCTCAACTCTCCCAATACAGCGGCACTTTCCTTGGCGCCTTTTACAAAGAACGCAGGGAGCGCTTCCGCAATGATGGGAAGTCTTCGCATGGCCATGGGCGGTCTCGCTTCCGCCATGGTGAGCATCTTCCATACCGGGACTGCACTTCCCATGGTCGGTATGATGGCAGGTTGTGCTCTCGTCGGGATTCTAATTTTAAACCTGGAAAGGTTTACAAAGGAGGCCCATGAAAACCCTGCGGGAATCCCCCATTAGACATCATATAAACGGAATCCCTACGCAGCCTGATGATCCAACGGGGGCCGGGATTTTGACGCCAGCTGACGCCAGCTGACGCCAACCATCCGGCTTAGCTGCGGAAAGCCAAACTTCAAGGGTTGGTGTTGCCCTTTTTATATTTCAACTGCGGTTTTCTCTCAGGGTCTCTCCCGCCTGGCCATAAAGACCATTTAATTTTGTATCTTTGCCATTTATTCTATTAACCAAGAAAGCAATTTCATGATCTCAGTCGATAATCTCTCTTTAAAGTTCGGTAAAAGGACGCTATTCGAAGATGTCAATTTAAAGTTCACCCCTGGCAACTGTTATGGGGTAATCGGTGCCAATGGGGCAGGAAAATCCACTTTTCTCAAGATTCTCTCTGGAGAAATGGACAGCACATCGGGCCAGATCAACATCACTCCTGGTCAAAGAATGGCGGTTTTATCCCAAAACCATTTTGCCTTTGACGAGGAAGAAGTTCTCAAAACGGTGATCATGGGGCATAAGACCCTCTTCGCCATCATGGAGGAAAAAGATGCCATTTACCTGAAGGAGGATTTCACCGAAGCCGATGGAAACCGTGCGGCGGAACTGGAATCTGAATTTGCGGAAATGGATGGCTGGAACGCAGAAAGCGATGCCGCCGCCTTCCTGTCCGGACTGGGGATTTCAGAAGATCTCCATTATCTTAAAATGAAGGAATTGGCGGGTAACCAAAAAGTCCGGGTACTGTTGGCCCAGGCGTTATTCGGAAATCCTGACATCCTCATCCTGGATGAACCTACCAACGACTTGGATTCCGAAACCATCAACTGGCTGGAAGAATTCTTGGTAAACTTCAAGAATCTGGTGATCGTGGTTTCTCACGACAGACACTTTTTGGATTCGGTCGCAACGCATATTGTGGATATTGACTTTACCAAAATCAGGATTTATTCCGGAAACTATACCTTCTGGTACGAATCCTCCCAGTTGGCGGCCAAGCAAAAATCCGATCAAAACAAGAAAGTCGAGGAGAAGCGAAAGGAATTACAGGCCTTTATTGAACGTTTTTCTGCCAACGTGTCCAAATCCAAGCAGGCAACTTCTAGAAGGAAGATGTTAGAAAAGCTGAATGTGGACGATATACAGCCCTCCACAAGGAAATATCCAGGTATCATCTTCAAACCGGAAAGAGAAGCAGGAGATCAAGTCTTCATGACCGAGGGCCTCTCCCTTAGGGACGAAAATGCCGTCTACTTCCAGGACGTCAACCTGATGGTGGACAAAGGGGACAAAATCGCCTTTATCTCCAAAACCAAACAAGCGGTGACCAAATTCTTCCAAACCATCATGGAGGAAATTCCTGTGCAAAAAGGAAGCTTCAAATGGGGCGTGACGATCAACAAAGCCTACCTTCCCAATGACAACTCCAAGTATTTCGACTCAGACCTCATCCTGATCGATTGGCTGAGACAATATTCGGATAATCAAGAAGAAGCCCATGTCCGCACCTTTTTGGGTAGGATGCTGTTCACCGGGGAGGAATCGCTGAAAAAATCATCCGTGCTTTCGGGTGGGGAAAAAGTGAGATGTATGATCTCCAAAATGATGCTTCAAAACCCCAACCTATTGGTATTGGACGAACCTACCAATCACCTGGATCTGGAGTCAATCCATGCATTTAACAATGCCATTATAGATTTCAACGGTACGGTATTGCTTACTTCATATGACCACGCCTTTGTTTCTTCGGCTGCCAATCGAATTGTAGAATTTACCCCCAACGGCACCATTGACAAGCGCCTGCCTTATGACGAATACCTAGAAAGTCCTGAAATCAAAGCGTTGAGGGAAAAAATGTACCAAACCAAATAAAGAATTGTGCCGCCAGCAAAAAAGTGGAATACTTTTGGCAAAATGTTTTCCAAATTCGGGAAGGGAACAACCGAAAAACAGTTAGTACCTATTTACTAGGCATATAAGAACGCATCGTATAATAACTATTTAACCTCCCAAGAATATGGAAAACTTTAATTACACGGATACCCTTGAGGACATCCCCAACTATGCAAAAGGCTTCTCCAAAGCACAAATTCTCAAGCTATCGGCAAAGGACATTGAACAATTGGATTTGATCGAACATCCGATCATTTCAGGGAATGGGGAAGATAAGGGGGGACAATCCGATAAAGACGTGGGACCAAGGCCTCCCAAGGAAGAAGATTTTCCCGATGAAGAAAAGGAAGAGCTTTTTTCGGAAGTCTCCGATCCCGATGAAGAAGATTAAATACGGATCCGGCTCCTCTTGAAGCCGATCACTCGGAATTAAAACCATAAAAGCCATGTACCAAAAGTCAGAAGAAGAGTGGAAGAAGGAGCTGACACCTGAACAGTATGAGGTGTTGCGTAGGAAAGGTACCGAAAGGGCAGGAACAGGGAGATACCTGCACAATAAGGAGACAGGCATATACACCTGTGCTGCCTGCGACCATCCGGTATTCAAATCCACTACCAAATATGAAAGCCATTCCGGATGGCCAAGTTTTACCGCTCCTTACTCCGAGGACGCAGTAAAAGTACTGTTGGATAAATCCCACGGGATGATCCGCGAGGAAATCGTGTGCGCCAACTGCGGGAGCCACTTGGGCCACCGCTTTCCAGATGGGCCAAAAGAACAAGGTGGAGAGCGCTACTGCATCAATTCGCTTTCCATGGATTTTAAAAAGACAGAGGAATAAAATCCTCCTCTCTATCGTTGGAATAAAAAGGCAACCTTGTAGACAACGGGTTGCCTTTACTTTTTTTAATGGGCATATACAACAGCTTACTCTTCTGGAAAAATTACTGCGTTTGATCCCTCATTAGCGCCCAGAAAGGTACCGGTCCTTCAAGTTATTGAAAATAGCAATTGTCGAAAATCAGATGCAATATGCAAAGCCCTGAACCTTCACTCCTTCTCAAAAACCAGGAAATGTTGGATATTCATAAACTGGCCGTTCTTTGCCAGCCGAAAGCCACTGGCAGACAATTCTTTTTCTATCTGTTTGACCGTCATTTTGTGTAACTTCTTAATTCCGAGTTCAGGATCTTCCCCCCGATATTCGATCAGCAGTAATTTTCCGTTTGCCTTTAATGCTTTCTTGATTGCGTCCAGCATTTCATAGGGATAAATCAGTTCATGGTAAACATCCACCATAACGACCAGGTCGAGGGCATTTTGAGGAAGGTTGGGGGATTGCTCCCCTCCTTTGACCGCTTCCACATGATCCGTATTCAAGATTTTGCTCCGCTCCTTTAGGTATTGGACCGCATCCTCCTGGATTTCCACAGCATATACTTTTCCTTGAGGAACCCTTCCTGCCATGCGAAAAGTGTAATATCCCGAGCCGGCACCTATATCCGCTACCACGCTGTTTTTTTCCACTGGCAAATTGGATATAGCCAAAGCGGTGTTTTCCTCTTCGGGACGGCTCGCCCGTTCCAGCCAGTCCTTTCCATGGAAACTCATCAATTGTGCAATTTCCCTCCCCATATATACCTTTCCCGTGCCACCTGACCCCGGCTCCTTATAGGTATATCTTTCCCCATGTTGGGCATAAGTACCGATCGCCGCCAAAAAGAAAAGTGAAATGCAGAAAAAACGGCGGTGGTGCTGGTTCATAAGGCGTTACGACAGGTTAAATTAGGTGGAAAATACAAATTTATACGAAGAAAACCCGATTTTGAGGGGTATATTTTTGAAGACTCCCTTATGCTATCTGCCATGTCGTGTTTTCAGTTTGTTGATGATTACATCTACTGTTTCCTTGAAGCAGAATAGATGGCGTCTTTCACCGTACATGGCTTATCGCAGCTTTAGCTCGAAATCAGAATAGATCGAATACTCCGCTCATCTTCTCCCATGTCCTTGTCTAGCCATAACAGCAGATTGTTCGGCAATGATGGGAAAATATATCTAAACACAATTGTCCAACATAATCGCACGCTTATTCCAAGCTTACCCGTATAAAAGCCATTTCGTCAGCGATATTTTGGGGAATCCAAATATCCCCTCCCCTGGCAAAATACCACTGCGAATTTGTCACCTGCGGCACGGCAGCTTCAGCCACCAGATTAAAATTCTCATCATAAATGGAAAGATAGACATGCGTGCGTATATGGTTAGGCAACAAAGCACCAAGTTCCTTTTCTTTCCCAAATTCAACCCTATTAGAGAACCGATAGTACCGCTTATTTACGCTATCCCATACCGGCGGGGAAAAACTGACCTCCTCCAGTACTTTTTGATAATCCACCATCAGTTCTTCCATGGATGCATACACACCCAAAAATCCCCCTTTCTTTTCACTTACGGTAAGCTGATGGCTACTCTCTTTAGAAATTAAAGAGTCACCTACAGCGTCGTACTGATGGATTTCACTGGTGATATCAGATGAAATAATCAGTTGGCCGTTTTCCACAGACAAATATAAATAAGGCCTTACTATTGGGTCTTTTGACAGATCAGGAACTCTAAGTGAAAATTGTGGAAATTTCCCGCGTTGATCAAAGTCATACTTCCTGATCAGTTTTTGCCTTACATCTATCCGCCTCAGATTGACACTTCCATCCTTCCAATTGGATACCAATGCAAACAGGATTTCAGGCTGCCCGGGAATGATGACACTGTTTCTCCACTGTTCATATTCAGAAATTATCTCGCCTTGAAAGCCTTCGTCGTATAGATTAAGGGAAGCAATTTTTGTCCCATCCAAATCAAATACGCCAGAAGTCCAAAGATCAGCGATATGAACATGGTTTTTTCCCAGCATGTTCATGTAATAGACATGGTCACCGGTACCATTGGGACCTTCCTTTTCAAATGGCAGTTTGTCCACCAAGCTGAGTTCGTCCAAGTCAATCTTCTCTATCGTATGGCCATACCTGTTGAAGTTGTACAAGTATCGCTTATCAGGAGAGAGTGCAAAAGCTAAATCTTCAAGGTAAAGGATTTCACCCCCAGCATCCACCATTACCGTGTCTATAGTAACCACCAAATCGTCAGCCGCCATATGGGAGGTTCTTTGGTTGCAGGAAAAAAGGATCAACGAAATAAAAACTAGGTTCAGCTTCTTCATTATCACGTTAAATTTGATCAAGGGAAGTTAAACCGAATGCATCAAAAAGTAAGGTTAAAAGAAGTTAAGACACTGACGCAAGCCTCATGCTCACCACGGAGGTAGAAAGATCCTGCTTCCACAATGGGTACAATTTATCGATTCTCTGAAGCAGACTGTTTTGGGCTGGAAGGATTATGCTCGCAGGTCATAAAGCACCGACAAGGGATGGTCATCTTCTTCGATCTGATTGCGGATTTCCTTTCCCCTATCAAATTCATCATTTAAGAACTCAGGTTTTAAAAAGTAAACTGCAAGCGTAGAATGGAAGCTGTATAGACCTGATAAGGATGAAAATGCCCGTGCTTGCAGTCCTGCATGTCTTTGTCCTAAAAAATCTTGGTCTAGATTAACCATCGCAACGTTTCATACCCACGCATTCCCTGTAGTCTTCCCCAATATGATTTTCTTGAGCTGGAAGAAATGATCCACAATAAATGGAACGGCATTTTTGGGTGCTAATTCCATTAGTTCAGAACAAGGGGGCTTCAACAACAATACGGCTAGGTGCGACCTATCGAGAAAAGGAGTTACGACAGCCATCACTTCAACACCACCTCCATCACAAACATGGTTTCAGGATATTGCCCCACCTGCTCGTAAAAGGGGCTTTCTTCCGATAAATACAGGAGCAATAAAAAGCCGGGCATCACGACCATAAAACGGTTGTCTTCGGCATCTGCCGCCTGAAAATGAGTAGGCAGGGATAGGTGATACCTTTGATCTTCCCTCAAATCGCCTCCCTGTGTCAATATTTTTTTCTTCCCTTTATGATAAATAGCGGTATAAGGATCGTGATTTACATCAAAGGAATCGAAAAAAACATAATCCTTGCTTTCCATCCATTGGCCTCCGAATCCGGTATAGCCTTGAAAAACTGCCTGTCTTTCTTCATAGCTGCTCTCCGAATCCATAAAAAGCTCCAAGTTCCCCAACATCAGTTCTCGCTCAAAATCCTTCGGCAGAGGACGATGTACGTAGTCCAGATAGTACTGCACATCCAAATTACCCGCAGGATTCACGGTATATATTAAGGGGTCGAAATGCTGGTAAAACCTGAGCAAATTTCCCATTCGGAACAAAGGATTAATTGGAACACTAATGGAGGCACCCATGAGCAGGCTACCAAAAGGAAGTGCTGTCTGTTGAACCGCTAGTTCATTATTCAGAAAAGCCACCCTCAAAGGATCTCCATCCACGCCGTTATAGCCTCCTGAAAAAGCTACGTAACCATCAGAATCAGGTATGTTCAACAGGTAATGAAATATGATACGGTCCCGGGCATAAATGGCTCTTTGCACTTCAAAATTGTCACCATATACCAGTACCTTTTTGGAAGCATAGTCATATACCTCCAAATTGCCTTTATCATTCAGCCAGCAATCGATGATTTGCACTAGCTTATCAGGTCCTTCCCCCACGACTTCCAGCTCCTTAACAAATTTACCCCGTCGGTCAAAAACAATGATTTTCTTGGTCTCTGTCCTATCATAAACCAGCAGATAATCCTCTGTCAGCAAGACCTTATCCACGTCGCCCAGCATGCTCCCCTGTGCTTCCTCCAACGGAAATACTTGAATTTCCACTATCAAATCCGAAATGTCCACTTCCTTGGCCACGCTAGATGCATCGATAACGATCCGTTCGGCATCACTCCATTCGGGGGATCCCTGCTCGTGATTTTCAGAGCATGAGAAGGAATACATCACGATCACTAAAAAAGCAAAGAAGTGACAAGGTCTGGGTAAGGTCATTGAAAAACTATTTAAAGACAAATTAGTCCTAGCTCCTGTTCGGCATTGACAAGTGGCTAATGTCTGGAACAGGGTTTGCATCCAAAAAGCCAAATCAGCTCCTATGTTGCAAGCAGAAATCGGAGATTGGATTTTCTTGCAATCTATCGGGAATTTAAAAAAATAATCCACCATATAAAGCTATTAGCATGAACAAAGCCATCATATTAAACAAAAGACCTGAAGGCAAACCTTCCCTCGAAAATTTTAAAATTGTAGAGGAAGACAAGCCTACGATTAATGAAGGTGAAATGCTCCTCAAAACCACCTATGTTTCGGTGGATCCCTACCTCCGCGGCAGGATGAGTGAGGCGAAGTCCTACGTTCCTCCTTTTAAGCTTCATGAACCCATGCAGTCGGGCGTGGTGGCAGAAGTTATTGAATCCCAGCATCCCGATTTTAAGCCAGGAGACCATGTTACCGGCAATTTGGATTGGAAGGAATACCAAGCCGCTAATCGTAAAGGATTGACCAAAATAGAAAACAAAAACGTCAGTCTGTCAGCCTACCTGGGCGTATTGGGCATGACGGGCCTGACTGCTTACTTAGGGTTTACGGAAATAGGTTCGCCCAAGCAAGGTGAAACCATCGTTGTCTCTGGCGCCGCAGGAGCGGTGGGAAGTATTGTGGGTCAGATCGGCAAGATCATGGGCTGCAGGGTGATTGGCCTTGCCGGCACGGATCAGAAGGTCAATTTACTGAAAGATAAGTTTGGCTTTGATGAGGCGATCAACTACAAAACAACCACAGATATCAAAGAAGCCATCGCTAAAGCTGCTCCTGATGGAGTGGATGTGTACTTTGACAACGTCGGCGGCGATATTTCGGATGCTATTTTAGTCAATGTCAACCCATTTGGGCGGGTGGTAGTTTGCGGTGCCATTTCGCTTTACAACGAGACAGAAATCCCTACGGGCCCACGGGTACAGCCGCTGCTGGTAAAAAACCGCATTCTGATGCAGGGATTTATCGTGTCGGATTACGCTGCCAAATTTCCCGAGGCCATCAAGCAACTGAGCCAATGGCTGGAAGAAGGAAAACTCACCTACTCCGAAACTGTGGTGGAGGGTTTTGAGCAGATCCCCCAAGCCTTTATCGACTTATTTGAAGGGAAAAACACGGGCAAAATGGTGGTGAAGGTGTAGGGAAGACGGGAGACCGAAGCAGGAGGCAGGATGCCGGATGGGTGAAAATGAGACTGCTGTTTTGACGGGTCACTGTGACGCATCTGGTAATGTGAGGTTGTTGATGTGGTTAGCCTTGATGTTAACGTCAGATGCCTGATGTTGGGCATCACTCCGGAAGCCTGAAAGGCTTCAACATCAACAACCGCGGGTGCAACCCGTGGCATAGCCATCCCCTCCCCCTTCACAACCCCAGCGGGGTTGAACAGCAACAACCTTGCGAAGGATGAAAATCGAATGATTTGGGGAGATGAGAGTCTGGTTTTAACCCTACCAGCAATGCTTACTTTGGCCTTCCCATCAATCAGGTGCCTCCCCCACAACCTTATAAATACCGTATTGAATAAAATCTTCCTCCACCTCTGTATTGACCAATTGCATTAGCAGCCGATTGCCTGGAAGAGTCGTCATAAGTTTGGCATTCGGCGGTAGAGAAAGCTCTTTGGATAATTGCTTATTCCCATCAAAGAGTATCAACCGATGGTACGCAGGATCTTGAAAATGGTGGTAGGTGGGATCTTCAGCTATCTTTTTCTCATAAGTACCATAAGGGATTTCTCTTATAAAATCCACCGCAACAAGCCCGTCGTCAAGCAAGAATATCTTGTGGTTCTTAGCGCCTAGTGAGATGCGTCCGTATGACGGCAAGTCCTTCTCTGTTATAGCCGCTTTCTGGACGGCTTTAAATTCATCATGAACGATTTTGATTCTGGAGGCTAGTTTATGGGTCGACAAATCGTACACGGTGATTTCATTATCCACCGACGTCGTCAAATACAGTTTCTGATTATTCCTATCTACGGTGTAAACCAGCGAGTAAAGGTGGCTATGCATGGATTGATCAAACTTTTTGATCATTGGTCGATCGGCGACAGGAGCCATTTCAATAAGTTTATCTATCCCCAATTCATAAACTTCAATGAGATCATTACCTATGTCCTTATTGAAAATATAAGAATTCGTACCGGAAGGATTTGTGACAAAGGATAAACTTGAAGTGGACCCTTTATGATAGTAATAAGGAAAAACTTCCATTCTACCGAAAATATTCATTTTTAAACTAGACGGATAGCGAATTCTTTTCTTGATGACAAAGTCCCGGTCGCAGAGCAGAATCTGGGCGGCGGTTTGTAACCAGATATCGCCATCTTCTGCAAAAGCCATACTGTTGATAGCAGATACAGACCGATTTGGCCCCTCCCCTGTTAACATCTCATAGGAAACAAACTCCCCCTTTGCGTCTATTAAAGCAATTTGCGTCCCTTTCGATGTGCTAATGTACCCTAAGTAAAGCTCGTCCTCGGGATAATAGTCAACTATTTCTACATTATACAAAGAGTTGATCTTAAATCCTTCAACTTTCTCCAACTTATACTGGGAAAATGCACCGGTCGGCTTGATCACAAGCAGGGTCGCCAACAAAAAAACAGTTATCGTCAAATTATGCCTCATTATTGCCATTTTTGATTAAAGGAATAGCGATTAAAGTGTTACGTCGTCAGCTTTAAAGCATTAGAAAAGTTGCTCGTCCATTAACCAACCCATCGCAATATAACTAAATCTTTAATTTAACAAAATGAATTTATGGTTTTTAACGGTCGGGTTTTCAGGCGTGTAGGGAAGATAAATTGAAGGTCAGATGTCTGATATCCGATGCCGAGGCATTGTTGACACCCGGTTGCCGCAGGATCGTTACCCGTGACGCATCTAGTAATGGAGAACTTTTGTTGTGATTTGAGACCAAAGCAAAAGGCCGATGGCGATGTCAGATGCCTGATGTCCGGCGCTACTCGGAAGCCTGTAAGGCTTCAACAACAATAACCGCGGGTGGAACGCGTGGCAAAGCCGTCTCCTCCCCTTACAACCTCCGCGTAGCTGAACAGCAGTCCTGATGTCAGCACTTACGGAGGGTATCCCTAAATCCGGGTACGAAGGATGGTTATACAAAAATCGGCTGATACATCCTCCTGGATTAATAAAATTGAGAACCCCATTGTAGTTGACTGCATTGTAAATGGATATCGCCCCTGTATGGCTACGGCAAATGGCCGTCATTCGATTGGCTATTACATCCGGCTATACCCGATGTTGTTGTACTTTGCCCTTTCAGGGCATTGACGCAAAAATGTCACACTGCTGTAACATCAACCGCCACTTATCGCGGGCTACATATTTAAAAATATTGGCCATTCAAGGTCTCTTTTTTGAAAACCAACAGGCAGGTATTTGATTTGGCCATATGTGGTAAATGTGTTAATTTGACGAATCTGTTATCCCGAAGAAAGATTCGATTAAAAGCTGTTAAGATCAACCGTAAGTTCAACGAAAAAAAATCCAGCATCGAAGTTCCATCATGCAACATCTTTGGAGCTTTTTCCTAATCCTGTTCTTCTGCTGGTCTGCATGCCTAGGATAAGAAGCTAGTAAAAGCAATTCCGATCTGACTTCAAGCTGAGATGGTCGGAGACTTCTACCGGGAAGAGCGCTTGCGCTAAAGCTAACAATTGAACCTTTTGCTATCCAACGAGCACTTTTTAGTCACACAAAATAAAATACCATGAAAACCTCCACTTCATTTGATCATCTTTTTATTGTCAATCTGGCTGTTCTTTTCTTTATATCCTGTAAATCCAATGAAGAAAAATCATTTCCCAAAATCTCTATAACCGTGTCGGACTCTATAAAAATTGATTATTTGGGAAATCTAAAACTAGAAGGGTATGATCCTCAATCAGACCAGTATCTGCTATCCAATGAGGGGATGATGCCAATCTTAGAAGTTGACTCAGAAGGAAAGATCACAAGAAACCATCAGATCTCCCATGAAGGCCCCGATGCCATCCCGCAGCCCGGGGGTTTAGGTTACTTAAACGGCGACCTCCTGATTTATGATATGCAAGCCGGATATCATAAACTTAACAGGGACAACAGTGTCACCCAGGAAATCCAGGTCCCCTATCCCCATTCGTATCTTGTATTTCCCCCTCACTTACCTTTGATCAAGCGAACTGAAGATGAGGTGATTTATCTGAAACCACTGACCGACAGTGATTTTGTAGATGGAATGGGTGAAGCTTTCTTCAGAAACTATTATGGAAAAAGCCTCCTTGAAAAATTGAATCTAAAGACGGGGAACACTACAAGTCATATGGAAATACCTTCAGAAAGCATCTATAAAGACGGCATGAACCATGGGATCTATATCCCCATAATAAAAAACAAAGGAAATTACTGGCTGCTTTCTACCTGGTTTGATCCATATATTTATGTCTACGAAGAACACAACGGAGAATTTCATCTCATCAAGACGGTTGATTTACAGCTTGATGACCTGGTAGCCTATGAGGCGGTGAGCATGAAAAACAGCGATTCATTTTATGATAAAAACGCTGACATCCGGCCCGGAAATATCAATGACATCCTTTGGCTTGATGATAGCATCGTGGTGGTGTACAGAAAAGGATTAAACAAAAATTCCGTGAACGAAATCAAACAAAATTATCCTGCGGAAGCCAACGTAGAAATAGAAAAACAAGATCCCTTTTATGCTGCTGTTTTAGATAAGGCATTCAACCTCATCGACAAAGATGTAGAATTCCCCTATGGCATACATTATCCGAACGTAGTAAACACAACCAATGATATCGTTTCGCTTAAGCATCCGGCTCTTTTTGACGCGGAAGAAAATTACATCACCTTATACAAGATGAAGCTCCAGATGGATTAACCCGTCAAAAATGATGGGTTAAATCAAACAGCTCGTAAGCCCCACTGCCATGGGCTGGATGACGATGGCAAAATCAGTCTGATATCCTTTCGACTTGAAGTGGCTGCCCTAGCGAACGCTAAATTAAATTGCAAATTCTGGGGAAGAAACCTGATATTAGAACCATACCGTGAAATGGCGTAATGTCTTTTATCCGGGGTAATTTCTGGGACCAGTGGAAAAAACCCCCGGTTATTCATGGGTGCGAAGGGAAGAAAAACCCATACTGTTCCATAAGCAATAATCTCCATCTTAAAATACCAAGAATGAATTCTGGTACCTAGTTTGAGAGGTGGATAAAGCTTTACTTCTTATAGCACTGTAAATCCTTACTAGTGAAGGTGATTACTTCATCAGCACCTGAAGTTTATAGAGCGTCACTTTATCTGGTTCTTCTTCTAGGATATCGACATTTTGACTTGCCCAAAGAAAGCCATCTCCCGACGCAATTTCCACCGCAAGCAATTTTTCAGGTAATCTCAGTTCTGTATTCAGCCTCTTTCCATTCTTTAAAATCAAGTATTTCTTGTAATTTAACCTGTCTAACCGCTCACGGTATGCGGCCCTCCCCAATCCAGGGTCTCCTTGTTCCTCCATTTTATGGAGTGTAATTCCGGATGTGTACGTGATTATATCAAATCCGTTGACATGAAAAACTTTCGAAATAATGCCTCTCATATCAGAGGGAGCGGATTGCTCCTCGATGCTAGGGGGACCCATGGTGTAGCCGTTGAACAAGATAAAATCGTCAAAAGGTATAGGTTCAGTTTGGATAATTTCCCGCGTTCTTAAATCCATCTTATGCAGGATGGTATCATTGGTAAACGCATAATAAAGCATGTTGTCCACCGTGTGGTATTCGGGTTTCAGAAAATTATGTGCCTTCCCGTTAAGAAAACGGCTATTCTCATCTAGGTTACCCAAGGGTATAAACTCCCTAGTTTTGGTATCCACAAGATCCATAACATTGAAATTCTTGTAATATTCCGGGACGTGGGAAGGAAAATCCGTTTGAGTCCCATAAAATGCTGTTAGGAACTTCTCCCCATCAACAGTAGCTTCCTGTAAATGATTATATCCCGAGTATACCAGCCCCCCGTGACCATAAGGAATTACAAAAGACTCCCTTAAATTAAACTGCATATCATAAGTCTTGATCACTCCATTGCCCATTAATGCGATCCCATCTTCAAAGAATTCTGCGGCAAAAATTTCATTTCCAACCGCCTGGGGATCATCTCCGGGACGGTCTGTTTTTTGAAGGATTTCTCCATCTGGACTTAAGAGATACGCGACAGATGAGGAATTTTGCAATAAAAGCATTTCCCCTGTTTCATCTCGGACATCCATTAGATTTAGGTAGGATACCATCAAATCTACTTGTATAGAATCGACGACTTCAAGTCTCGCCTGTATAGAATCTGGCTGACCTGTCTTTCTATCGGTCTTACAGGAAACGAAAAAGCCAACGGACAAGAAAACGGCTACTGACTTTTTCATTTGTTCGGATGGAGATATGGCAGCATAGTATGAGCAATTTAATTATTATTTTTTGCCTTTACTGATTTAAATACTTAGTTTTCAAAATCTAAGATAAATACTCTGTGCCCTATTGCTATACATTGATATTTTTCCTTTGTCTGCTCCTGATTTATGCCTGTGATAACACCGCCGAGACGGCACTACCCCGATGAAAATGAATATCTACTGGTGATCTATGCTTGCTTTCAAATATGCTCTCCGGGATGCCCTTAAAGTATAGGATGTAGGTATGTCTATGGTCACTTAAAATTTTAGAAATCGAGCCAGGCTTCATATTGCGGTGATTTTTATCAAAATCATAGGTCTTCTCACTCGTAGAGGGATATATTTCTAGGAAATCAGTAATTCCCAAATCAATGGCTTTATTAAAGATAAGCTCCCGGTCTTTATAGGAATAAATATAAAGCGTCGGATCATTACTATAGGCAAGGAATAGGCCGTTTTCGGAATACAATATGGTCGGAAAAACATACCCATGGAATTGGCCGTCACTATACTTGCTGCTTGCAGGAATTTCTAGCAATGGTTTTCCTGCCAGTTCATTTTCCGGGTCAAGCATTACAAGCATCGGTTTAATCAACCCATTTGAAAATGCACTGTCGGGATAGGCGTGAAGGTGTCCCAAGATCTTGTTGTCACCTGTTTTAAATATTTGCTTCTGACGTTGATAGGAGCCTCTTGGAACCAATGGAGGCATTTTGAATTCCTTCTTTTGATGACCTTCTCTATCATATATCGCCAATTTCAACGGTATACCCCCCACGATAATGTCTTTATCCATTAAGCTCATTGAGAAGATATCGTTTGTTGAGTTGGGTGAATCCTTTTGATTTTCAAAAGAACTAGTAATAGTTCCTTTGAAGTTGAATATGATAACCTCATCAGTTTTAGCATTTAATGCCAAAAACTCTTCAAAACCTATTGCTGCATCTATTATCGTCAATGGTTCCATGTAGTCAACTAAAATGGAATCTTGGAGGAGCAATTTCTTCTCAGCATTTTCCGAAAGACTTGTATCTTTTCGATTGGAACAGGATATCAGAAACAAAAAAACCAACAAAAGACTTTGTAGAGACAATGAATCAACTGCTTTCATAAGTAAAAATATTAGTTCATTAAAACATGACGCCCACTATTGTAGCCGTTGCCTAAGGGTTTTCCTGATTTCACCAACTTTAGCAACCTATTAAAATCGATGATAGGTAGTGTCTATTGAAATTTAAACACTTTTATTCAGCCCTTTATCAGTGGGTATCATTCTCTGTCCTCTATGGAAAAGAACCTTTTGATTAAGCAACCTGCCATAATAGAATTGTAGATACCATTGGTAAAAACCCGATCTCTTAAATACATATATCATATTCTTGTTTGACTGGTAGTAAAACGTTTAAAAAATTCAGAATTCTATAAATTAGCTCTAGCCACAAATAACAATCAATAGAAGTACGAATCTACTCATCTAATTTTTTTGAACCGAAACGCTGTATAAAACCAGTTGCTCAACGTTACCTCTATAAATATGGATGGAACTAAATTACAATCCAATAAAAAATTCCGGGAATTAAATAAAGCCCGGCTTCCCTTGCATATCAAAACGATTCTTTCTAATATTAAGGGATTAGTTAATTTTTTTAATAGGAACAAACCCAGAATACATGACAAGGCCTTTTTATCCTTCTTTTCTCCTTCTGCTGGCCCTTCTATCCTGTGAGGCGGAAACCTACACCCAACAGGACCTTCCGCTGGATTCCTTCCGTGCCGAGGTGGAAGCCACCCGGGTCAAAACCGCCCGCTCCGAGCGTCGCTCCTTTGATTACCTGGTCAACGCTTCCGGCAAGGTGGAAGCCCGCGACCAGGTCAAGATGGTAGTGGAACGTTCAGGCTACCTTCTTGAGCTGACGGTAAGGGACGGGGACAAAGTAGAAGCTGGACAGATCCTGGCAAGGTTGGACCCTTCCGAAAGTATGTTTCAAATCGAAAAAGCCAAAGTCCGCCTCCGCGACGCCCAAACCCAGTACAATTCTCAAATCCTGAGTTTTCAACAGATCATGAATGGGAACGATACCCTGCGCCGATCCGCGGTACAGGAACAGATCAAGTCAAGCAGCGGCTTACTAATGGCCGAGATCGAGCTGCGTGAGGCTGAGATCGCCATGGAAAAATCCACACTTAAGGCCCTCATTTCCGGTAAGATCGCCGATATCGCCTTTAAAGAAGGGAGCTTGGTAAACGCTGGGGATGTCCTCTGCGAGATCCTCAGCACCAGACAGCTGCAACTTAAGGTCAAGGTGCTCGAATCAGATATCGGCTTTATTTCCCTCGGACAACAAGCGGAGATTCATCCCGTATCCAGCAACAGCGGGACGGTAGCCGGAACAGTTGCCTCCATTAATCCCAAAGTCGACGAGCACGGCCTCGTGCAGGTCACCCTCCAACTCTCCGGTGCCGGCGGGCTCCTTCCCGGCATGAACGCCCGGGCGGTGATCCATGCCCCGCAGAGCAATACCATCGTGGTGCCCAAGCAGGCGGTGGTGTACCGCAGCGAGAGACCTGTGGTCTTTACCATTGCCGACAACCTCTCCCAGTGGAACTATGTGGAAGTAGGCAGGGACAACGGCCGCGAAATCGAGATCCTGGACGGCCTTGCGGAAAACAATACCGTCATAGTGACCAACAACCTGCAGCTGGCCCACCATGCCCCTGTACAAATCTCGGAGGAATAGGCCATGGTAAGATTTTTACTGGCCAGGCCCATCGCCGTAGGAATGACTTTTCTGGCACTGGCCGTCTTCAGTATCATCGTGTTCCGACTGCTACCGGTCTCCCTACTCCCCCCTATCGATGTGCCGCAGATCGTGGTCCGGACAAGCTATCCCAATGCCTCCCCCGAAGCCGTCGAACAAAACGTCATGGCACCCATACGCGACGGTCTTCTTACCCTCGGCGGGCTGGAGGAACTGGACAGCAGGTCCGGATCAGAAACCGGCACCCTCACCCTGCGCTTTGCCCATGGCACCCCCATGGATTTGGCCTATATCGAGACCAACGAAAAAATAGACCGCATCACCGGCAGCCTGCCGGCTGGCCTCCCCCGCCCGCAGGTCATCCGGACCAATACCAATGACATCCCTGTGGTGCGGGTACAGGCAGTGCCTAAGAAAGGTACGTCCCTTACCGAAGTGAGCCTGCTGGCGGAGAATGTGCTCAAGAAAAGGCTGGAACAGCTGGAAGGGGTATCGCTGGTGGACATCAACGGCAGGCAGGAACGGGTGATCTCGGTCACCCCCGACCGGGAGGCGCTGGCAGCACTGGGAATGACCTCCGAAAATGTCATCCAGGCCATCCGGGCGGGGAACAGCGAGCTTCCGGGCATCAGCGTCGAGGACGGGCAGTACCGCTACCACCTCCGGATGGCCACACGGATAGACAGCCCCGAAGACATCCTCCGGCTCCCCGTGACCGGCGTTCAGGGGAACACCGTCAGCCTTTCCCGGGTGGCACAGGTAAATAATGAGCCGGGCGAAACCCTTGGTCACCACCTGTTCAACGGCCGTGAGGGCCTCGTATTGACCGTACACAAACAGGGCTCCGCCAAGATGAACGAGCTGCTGCCCAAGATCTATGAAGCGGTGGAACAGTTCAGGTTAGACTATCCCCAGGTGGATTTTGGACTCACCCAAGACCAGTCTACCCTGCTGAACGCCGGCATCAGTAACCTGCAGACCAGCCTGCTGTTCGGCGGCCTCTTTGCCTTTGCGGTGCTCTTTGCCTTTATGGGTAACTATAAAATGCCTGTGATCATGGGCATCAGCTTGCCGGTATCGTTGCTGGTCAGTTTTCTCGTTTTTTACCTCTTTGGCATCTCCATCAATGTTATCTCCCTGAGCGGCCTTGCGCTGGGCTTGGGCATGCTGATCGACAACGGCATCATTGTGATGGAAAATATTACCCGCAAACGGCGTGAAGGTCTCCCCCTCTTTGATGCCTGTGTACAGGGGGTGAACGAGGTGATGTCGGCACTGATCAGTTCGGTGCTGACCACGCTGGCGGTCTTTGTCCCGCTGGTCTTCCTCAGCGGGACGGCAGGCGCACTTTTCTACGACCAGGCAGTATCCGTAGCAGCGATCATGGGTGTCTCATTAATGGCGGCTTTTATCCTGCTGCCCCTTCTTTACATGCTTTTTTACCGCACTAGCCGGGCAGTTGTGGAAAAAGAGGACAGCCGCTTTTATCTGGCTGTACTGAGCGGCTATCATTCCTTATACCTGCGGGCATTCCGCAAACCAACATTGAGCCTGTTTTTATTCTTTCTGCTGATCCCCCTGCTATTATCAGCATTTCTCCTCCTCCCCAAGGAAGGGATGCCCCCGATGGAAAAACTTGATGCCATAGCTGACATCGACTGGAACGCACCCATAGGCGCGGCTGAAAACAGGGACCGGGTGCTCTCCCTGCAGCATTCCCTGGAAGGGCATTACTTACAGACCGAAGCTGACGTGGGCGTGGGTCAGTTTCTGCTTGCCGGAGGGGACCATTCGGTGCAGAAGGCAAGTCTTTATCTGAAATTTGACAGTGAAGAAGAAAAAGACCGCCAGATGGAGGAGTTGTCAGGATGGCTGGCAGCAAATTACCCTGGGGCTTCTGTATCCATTGGCGATGCACCCAATGCTTTTGACCAGCTCTTCAGTTCCGGCCTCCCCTATTATGAAGCCAGGTGGCGCGAACTTGAGAGCAAAAAGCCGGTAGACGGGAAACAGATGGACCAATGGCTGGATGAGCTCCCTGTGGCCCGTTGGGAAAGGGGACCCGGTCTCCAGAAGGAGTCTTCTGTAATCTTCAGGATAGACCTGGAAAAGCTGGCGCTGTACGGGGTAACCCCCAGCCAGCTACAGGAAAGGATGCAGCAGCTGTTCGGGAATTTTACCGTGGACGAGGTGAAGCGCTTCGGGGAGGTTACGCCGATCCGGCTTAAAGGCGCGCAGGGGGACTTTTCCGCCGTGCTGCGCGACAGCTACCTCAACGGGCGGGACAATGTCCCTTATGCCCTGTCGAATTTTGTAAGCTTCGGCTATGACGAGCACTACAAAAACGTGACGGCTGACAAAGGGGGTGTATACCAGTCTGTGAGCCTGTCCGACAATGACCCCTCGGTGCATGAAAGCAGCATCTTGGATTGGGGAAGGGAAAGGAATTTGGGGGTCGAATTCTCCGGACAATATTTCTCCGATAGGGATACCATCAGCCAGCTGGCGGGGATACTGCTCATATCGGTATTGTTACTGTATTTCATCATGGCGGCACAGTTTGAAAGTTTGGTGCAGTCACTGATTGTGGTATTGACCCTTCCTTTGGGGGTGGGGGCGGGTTTCCTGATGTTATTGCTGACCGGAAGCTCCTTAAACGTCATGTCGGCTATAGGGCTGGTGGTGATGCTGGGAATTATGGTGAACGATGCCATCCTGAAGATTGATACCGCGAACAGGTTACGGGCACAATATCAAGGAGAAGGCATGGATCCCAGAGCAGCGCTGGAGCGGGCGCTGTTCGAGTCGGGAGAAATCCGTCTGAAGCCCATCCTGATGACCTCGGCCACGACGATCCTGGCGCTGTTGCCGGTTATTTTCAGTTCCGGCATAGGCGCCGACCTGCAGCGGCCGCTGGTGTACAGCGTGATCGGCGGGCTGACCATCGGCACCTTTACCGCTTTGTTCTTCGTGCCTTTGGCCTATTGGTTTGTCGCCAGGCCAAAGGTCCGGCAGGTGGCATGAGTTGAAGTTGCAAGGAGTGGGTTTGGAAGTTATACGATGTCTATGTCGCGGACGGTTATACGACGTCTGTGACGTCGTATCCGTATCCAACGCAAACTCAAAATAATGAGCAGTATACGCAGAAAAAAAAGTCAGTGTCTCAGGTCACAGACACTGAGACAACACAAGTAACCGGCAACCGATAACTTATAACTATATTACCAAACAACCTTGTCCCCGTTTAGAACCGTCATCTTTTTTGTAGTCCTGGCCATCATCGGATTTGCCCTGGTGCCGCAGCTGTCCGTAGACCTCAATCCCAGGGAAAAGGAACCCGTGCTTCGGGTGTCCTTCAGCGTGCCCGGCTCCTCCCCGGAACTGGTGGAAAAACTGGCAACCGCTCCGTTGGAAGGCGTGTTTTCCCAGCTCTCGGAACTCAAAAAAATTGAATCGGTATCTAAGTACAATTACGGCGCCGTCACCCTGCGCTTCGACAAAAAGGCCGACATGGAATTCAAGAAGTTCGAAACGGCCTCACTCATCCGCCAGGTGTACCCCAGCCTGGATCCCAAAGTCAGCTACCCCCTGATCTACCAGACCGCCCAGAGCTCGCTCAACCAACAGGTGCCGGTGCTGACCTACAGCATCAACGGCCCCTTCGCCTCCTTTGAGATCCGCAAAATTACCGAGGATGTGCTGAAACCCATCCTCAACCGCTTTACGGACATCGGGGATATCCAGATCCGGGGTGCTTCCCCCCTGCAGCTTTATGTCACCTACGATATCCAGAAGATACAGACCTACGGCCTATCCCGTAGCAGCCTAGAAGCGGTACTGTCATCCTCATTTGGGCGCAGCTATCCCGGGGCCGCCGTCAGTTCGAGCGGAGAGACGCTGTACATCGAGGTGGACCGCTCATTAAAAGACCCCGCCCAGTTGGAAAACCTGTTGGTCACTGTCAGCGGGGGCAAAGAAGTCTATCTCCGCGACCTGGCCCGCCTTACCCTGGAAGAGGCCGAGGCCAACAGCTATTACCGTATTAACGGCAACAACTCGGTCACCTTGGCGGTCACTGCCCGGGAAGGAGCCAACAAGGTATTGCTGGCGAAAGAAATCAAGCAGGCGGTAGAACAGGCCAAAAGCTCCCTTCCCGCCGGATTTGAAGTACGGCTGGAAAACGATGACACCGAGTTCCTGGAAAAAGAGCTGAACAAGATCTACAAACGTTCCGGCCTTTCGATCCTTATCCTTGTCCTCTTTATTTTCCTGATCAACCGCGATCTCAGGTATCTCACCGCGCTGTTCCTCGGCATCGTTGTCAATGTGAGCATCACGGCCATCCTCCTTTATTTCCTAAAAATCGACCTGCATCTCTATTCCCTCGCCGGGCTGACAATCTCCCTGGGCTTGGTGGTGGACAACGCCATCATCATGATGGACCATATCCATAAATACCGGAACCGGAAGGTCTTCCTGGCCCTGCTGGCCGCTTCCCTGACCACCATAGGCGCCCTGCTGGTGGTTTTCCTGCTTCCCGAAGAGGACAAAAAGAATCTTGTGGAGTTCTCATCCGTTGTGGCCGTCATGTTGGGGGTATCGCTGCTGGTGGCACTGTTTTTCACACCCGGCATGTACCGGCTGATGTATGGGGAAAAGGCTGAAAAAAAAAGGGTGCTGGGTATAAAACAACTGCGAAAAAGAGTGAAGGGCTTCCGCATCTATCACTGGATGATCGGCTTTACGGCTGGTTATAGAAAAACATTTGCTGCCCTTCTCATCCTGCTTTTTGGCCTACCGGTCTTTTACCTCCCGGCCACCTGGGAGGGAAAGGAATGGTACAACAAAACCGTCGGCAGCACCCTTTACCAGGAGGAAATCCGGCCCTATATGGACAAGACCTTGGGCGGATCACTCCGGATGTTTGTCAGGGGCGTCTTTGAAAAGTCCTCCTACCGGCAGATGGAAAAGACCCGCCTGTATGTCACTGTACGGTTGCCGTTTGGCAATACCCTGGAGCAGATGGATTTCATTGTCCGGGAGTTTGAGGCTTATCTGAAAAACGTGGAAGGGATTGACCAGTTTGTCTCCGACGTGCAGTCGGGGCAGTACGCCTCCATTGCCATCACCTTTAAGGAGGCTTATGAAAACACCGCCCTCCCCTACCAGCTGAAGGGGCGCCTGGCGGTAAAGTCCACCGACTGGAGCGGGGCCAGCTGGAACATTTATGGGGTAGGCCAGGGATTCTCCACCGGACCGGGCGGGGAAGGCATCCCTTCTTTCAGGGTGTCGATGAAAGGTTATAACTTCGACGAACTGGAAAGGCAGTCGGAGATACTGGCCGGGAAGCTTCTGGAACATAAACGCATACAGGAGGTCAACACAAATGAGCGGCTCGGCTACGACGAGCAGAAGACCGATGAGTTTGTGCTGCGCTTTGATCAGGAAAAACTGGCGCTGGGAGGCACTAACCAGTTTGAGGTGGTCAACGCCCTGCAGGATATCTCTAAACCTACGGGACCATCACTTTCTCTGGCGCTCGACCACCAAAACTACGGGGTGGTGGTGCGGGAAAGGGAAGCGGACCGCTTTTCCCGGTATGACCTCGAGGAAAGTTCGCTCATCGGCGGGGAGGAAAAGGTCTTTAAGGTGGGCAACTTCGGCAGCCTGAGCAAAGAGACCACCACCAATGCCCTGCACAAGGAAGACCGGCAGTATATACGGATAGTATCCTTTGACTATATGGGTTCTTCCAAGTTCGGCGACGAGTACCTTGAGACGGTGCTGGAGGAGATGAAGTTGGCAATGCCCATCGGCTATACGGCGGAAAAGCAGTCCTACTATTGGGGCTTTGACCAGGCCAAGCGACAGTACAGCCTGCTGTTGTTGCTGATCGTGGGCACTTACTTCGTATGCGCCGTGCTGTTCGAAAACCTCAGACAGCCATTCTATATCATCGCCATTATCCCGGTCTCCTTCATCGGACTGTTCCTGATCTTTTCGCTGTTTGACTTTTATTTTGACCAGGGGGGATATGCGGCCTTTGTGATGCTGGGTGGGCTGGCGGTCAATGCAGCGATCTTTATTATTAATGACCTGAACAACCGCCCAACCGGCGACTATAACCGAAACGTCATCAAATCCGTGGCGGGGAAAGCCGTGCCTATCATGCTGACTGTCCTTTCCACCTGTTTCGGGCTGATCCCTTTCGTGATGGAAGGCCAGAGCGAAATCTTCTGGTTTTCCCTTGCCATAGGCACCATCGGGGGCCTAGTATTCAGTATGGTAGGCGTATTTCTGGCCCTACCGGTGTTTTTGTGGAGGAAATGATATCTCCAAAATGGGCCAGAATATCGGGTTACAGGTGGGATGCTATAAATCCCAGTTCTCGCCCCGAAAACAACCTCACAGCCAGCCCCTAACATCACCCCAACAAAAGTCGGGAAGATTACTTTGGCTGCGCTATTCTACTTATAGATCAGACCTTGATACCCATTGCTTTGTTCTAGAAACCCGAATAAATTGGGAAAGGATTTCATAAAAAGTTTTCTTATCTCTTTAAAAAACAGGTACATTAGAGAGGCAAGTTTTTACCCCCACGCAACCCTTCATGCCTTTCCATTGTATAGCCTCATGCAATCCCGGATTAAGTGGAACAAAAAACAACTTCCCTAGTACTGAACGGTATTCTGAAGAACGACAGAAAATGCCAAGAGCTGCTGTATAAGCAGTTTTACAGCTATGGAATGAGCGTTTCCTTAAGGTATACCAACAACCGCGACGAAGCAGTAGAAGTGCTCAATGATGGATTTATGAAGGTTTTCGCCCATATCTCCCAATATGATGCCGACAAAGCCTTTACCTCTTGGTTCAGGAGGATATTGATCAACACGGCCATTAACCACCATAAAAAAAACCTGAAACATAACCATCTGGGGCTTGAAAAAATCACCGTGCCACCTGTGCATCAGCAAGGCGCTTTGGATGAACTGGGTTATCAGGAAATGATCCTGCTTATACAGGCACTTCCGCTTGCTTACCGGACTGTCTTTAATCTTTATGTCATCGAGGGCTATACCCATGAAGAGATTGCCATTATGCTTAATATTTCAGTAGGCAGTTCCAAGTCGAACTTGTCACGGGCAAGAGCCCATTTAAGAGGTAAGCTAACCCTGGACCAAAAGGAAGGAGCGACGAGGCATGAACGATAAGGAACTGGACGACTTCTTTCGCAACAAATCTGAGAATCCAGAAATCCCCTTCAGGGAAGAGGATTGGGAGAAACTCAAAACCAAACTGGACAGTCCCCCACCCTCATCCGGGAAAAACGGATCGGGATACACAAGCAAAGGCTGGTGGATGGGTCTTTTTGTACTTGTCTTTCTCAGCGGCGCAGGATTGGGGTGGAAATATTGGGGAGAAGAGCGCATCGTTCAGGACATTACCCTCGAAAACAACCCCAAAAAACCACACAACGTCGGAGACAGAATGGATAAGATAAATCATCCCACAACTGTTGACAGCTTTAAAACAAAAGCTGTGGCACCAACTCCTGATTCTATGCCAAAAAAAGCAACCGTTTCCACCAGACGTAGGGAAAACCAGCATAGCAAGGAAGCGTCCATGAACCCTAAGGGAGATGCTGCCGACCAGCCCAATAGTGGGAACAACAATTCTGAACGAATGGAGCGTTTCAATATAGTGCCGATTGAACCTAATCAGCAAAATCAACAAATTTTGTCGATGGATATGATGAGCAAAGAACAAGCACCCGGAATCCTTAAGAGTATACATAAAGGCAAGAACAGGGAAGTGCCCATTTCAGAACCTAAAGCAAGCAAAGACAAGATAAAAGGTTCCCGCTTCTTTACCACTTTGACGCTTGCTCCTGATGTATCCGCCTTGAAGATCAAAGACATTCAGGGATTGGGTAACAGTGTGGGATTAAATCTGGAGTATTTCTTCCACTCTAAGATCAGCATGAATGCCGGAGTCCTGTACGTTTTTAAAACATACCAGGCAGGAGCGGGTTATTCTACCGGCTACGTGCCAGCGCCAAGCCATATTACGGGGGATTGCTGGGTACTGGATCTACCTTTGAACATACGCTACTATGCCTTCAATCAAAGGTTAAGCAGGTGGTACATGACCGCTGGTTTGTCCTCCTATCTTATGCTAAAGGAAAAGTATGAACTGGACTATAAATCTTACAACTATGGTGGAAAAACCTATAACAACCTTCTTGAAGTAAAAAACAAAAACAGGCACTACCTGAATATTGTCAATCTAGGGATTGGCTATGAAAGGGTTTTAGGCAATAAAGTATCGCTACAGGTCGAGCCGTACCTGAAACTCCCGCTCAACGGAATCGGGGAAGGAAACATTATTCTGAAAAGTGCCGGTGCATTTGTAGGATTAAAGTACGGCTGGTAAGTTAAATCACGTCTCTGCTACTTGAAAAAGAATCATTTACCACATTTAAACCACAACACCATGAAAAATCAACTGAACTACTGGATGGTCTGCACCTTACTGGCAATGACCATGGCATTTACCGCCTGTAAAGACGATGAGGATCCACCTCAGGAAATAAAAACGACTTATGCTCTGGGCCCGATTTCCGACCCCGCCATCAGCGGAAAAGCCACCTTTACCAAGATCAATGCCTCTTCCACCTTGGTCACCATAGAACTGACCGGTACTACCGCCGGCAATTCCCACCCCTCGCACATCCACCTCAACTCAGCCAGCGAGGGAGGCCCGATTGCCGTTAGTTTTACTCCTATTGATGGGGCCACGGGAAGGAGTGAGACCACCATCACCGAATTGGACAATGGAACAGCAATTACCTACGAGGGTCTGTTGGCATTTGACGGCTATATCAACGTACACCTGAGTCCGACAGCCATGTCTACTTTAATTGCGCAGGGCAATATCGGTAGCAATAGCCCACAGTAAACTTTATTTTTTTTAGCGTATAGGGGTCTTTTTCTGGGAGGACAACGGAAGCCATATTCCCTGTCCTCCCTAGAAGAAGGAGAGCATCGCTTTGCCTTTTTTATCAGTAAAAACAAGCACACATTTTAACGGTAAAAACATGAACACATTAAAATACATAGCCCTTGGGCTGGCCTTGGCTTCCATATTGGCCTGCAACAGTGAAAATGAAGAAGACTTGACGCCCGATGATGATATCTGTATAGAGAACACCGCTACCTTATCCGGTGCTATATCCACTATCATCAATACCAACTGTGCGGTTCCCGGATGTCATGTATCAGGCACCGGAAGGGCCAACTTCACCGTCAAGGAAAACATCATCCAAAATGCTTCGCAGATACGAACCTTTACGCAGAACGGTATTATGCCACCTCCATCCTCGGGAAGATCGCTGACGGCCCAACAAAAGCAGGATATCTTTTGCTGGGTGGAAAATGGAGCACAAGACAATTGATCATTTCATAGAAGGAAACCGACGGGAACAGACAAACAGGTTTGAGATATCGCTTATTTACTTAAAAATCTTTCGCCATGAAAACGCTGATAGGTACCCTATTGATCTTCGGCTGGAGCATTGCTGCTCTTGCCCAATCCTACCAATCCACTGAGAGTGAGGTCACTTTCTTTTCCAGCGCTCCCATGGAGGACATTAAAGCAACCAACAAAAAGGCAAGCAGCCTATTTGATGCTACTACAGGTTCTATCGCTTTTGTGGTTCCTATGGAAGGTTTTCAGTTTAGAAAATCCTTGATGCAGCAGCACTTCAATGAAAACTACCTGGAATCGGACAAATATCCCAATGCCACTTTCGAAGGGAAAGTGACAGGCTATGGTTTAAGCAAAAATGGCCCTCAAGAAGCAGTGGCTGAGGGCACCATGACCATCCACGGCGTAGCACGTAAGGTAAAAATTAAAGGACAACTCATCCAGACCTCCGGTGGATTGAAAATCCACACCAAGTTCCCCGTTAAGGTGGCGGATTATGACATCGATATTCCCAAGGTGGTGTTTTACAATATTGCCGAAGTAGTGGAAGTCACGGCCGTATTTATTTATAAAGAAAAATAGATGTACTCAAAACCCGCAATCTGATGAAGCATTTGATAAGCACTTTGTTTTGTATTATGGCTGTGACGCTTTGTGCCTGGGGACAGGACGACCTGCTCAAGCAGCTTGAGCAGAATAACACTGCTGAGGGCACAACAGTTACAGGAACATTTAAGGGAACGCGTCTGATCAACGGCCATTCGATAGAGACAAGGGAAAAAGGAAACTTTGACTTTATCATCTCCCATCGATTTGGCCGGTTGAATTCCGGTGCTTATTCCTTGTTTGGCCTCGATGATTCCAATATTCGGTTGGGTTTGGATTATGCAGTGACGGATCGGCTGACTTTGGGACTCGGAAGAAATTCCCTATCAAAAGTCTATGACGGTTTCCTAAAATATAAATTGCTAGAGCAACAAGACGGCCCACGCGCCATTCCTTTCTCTTTCGTCTGGTTTTCCAATATGTCTATTACCACCTTCAGGAGGCCGGAGCTCCCCCTGAATTTCCAAAGGAAACTGGGCTTTACCCACCAGTTGCTGATTGCCCGCAAATTCAGCGAAAACCTGTCCCTGCAGCTCAACCCCAGCATTGTGCACCGCAATATGGTACCGCTTCGGACGGATGACAATGACCTTTATGCTTTGGGTATAGGCGGTAGATACAAGATCACCCCCAGGACCTCCCTGAACGTGGAATACTTCTACCGTTTGGGAGAACAAACTCGAGACACGTACAACGCTTTAGCCATAGGCTTTGATATTGAGACGGGCGGCCATGTCTTCCAGCTTCACCTGACCAATGCACAGGCAATGACCGAAACAGGCTTTATTCCCTCCACCAGCGGAGACTTTTTCGGCGGCGATATCCATTTTGGTTTCAATATTTCCCGGTCCTTTCAGATCGGGGAATAATAAATCGAGCATGAATAACCATATAAAGGCAGCACTACAAATTCACCAAGCCACGACGGACACGATGAGTGACTTGGCACCCTTCTGACCAGCAAATGCAATGGTACTAGGCGATTTACGGAACGATCGCTCACTAATTTGTATCCTGCTGTCTAAAATCTGTTACAGACTTGGCCTCTCATTATGCATTAACCCAACAATTACCTATTTTTAAAACTTCAAACCCCTAGCCCATGAACAGATCCTTTTTCGTCTTCTTCAGTCTTTTGATTGGCCTCTCATGCCAATCGCCGAAGGAACAAACCTCCTCTGCTACTGAGCAAACCATTCCCGGCCAATATGGAGAGCTTACTGATGACTCAGGTACCGTTTCTGTGGAAGAAATGTTCGAGCAGTTGGAGAAAAGTGATAATTTCGAGGGAAAAGTTACCGCAACCATACAAGAAGTCTGCACCAACAAAGGCTGTTGGCTGACCGTAGCCTTGCCAGACGGAAATCTCATGAGGGTCACTTTCAAAGATTACGGATTTTTTGTTCCCACGACTTCACAAGGATACCCGCTTATTCTGGAAGGGGTGGCACAAAAGTCAATTGCGAATGTAGAGACCTTAAGGCATTATGCCGAGGATGCGGGAAAACCTCAAGAAGAAATCGAAGCCATCACCCAGCCCAAGGAGGAATTCACCTTTGAGGCAGTCGGCGTGTTGATTAAAGAAAAAGTTTAATGATAAAAAAAGACCTTGCTTCAGCCCGCCCGGTACGCTTTTCCCAAGTGACCATGACCGAACTGATGATTCCCGCCTACGCCAACTTTGGAGGAAAAATCCATGGCGGCATCTTGCTGTCCCTAATGGACAAAGTCGCTTATGCTGCTGCGAGCAAGCACAGCGGCGCCTATTGTGTGACAGTTTCGGTTGATACCGTTGACTTCTTACAGCCCGTAGAGGTTGGCGAACTGGTATCCCTGAAAGCTTCGGTCAACTATGTGGGCAACAGTTCTATGGTCATCGGCATCAAGGTCATTTCAGAAAATGTAAAGACCAGTACCGTTAATCATACCAACACCTGTTATTTCACGATGGTGGCCAAAGGTGAGGATGACAAGCCGACCCTGGTCCCGCCCCTGATACTGGAAAAGCCCATAGAAGTCAGGCGTTTTGTGGAAGCCATCTACCGAAAGAAATTCAAACAAAACTACCAGGCCAACCTGCGGGAAATCAAGAAAGATTGGGAAAACCAGGATATTCACTCCATTTTAGAAAAGGAACGGTGCGTTGATCAGTCTAAGACCTTCAAATAAGTTCTTAATTTCGAACTGAATTTTTCCAATCCGTCACACAATCTAGAGGGAAATCAGAAATTGACCGTATACATCAACACCGGCAGAAGAGACAGCTGCTTAAGCTGTTCTACCTTGTCCGTGGTCTCGTTGTAGTAGGGAGCAATATTCGCGGCATTGTTGGTCAGGTTTTGAATGTCGAGCTTGAGCTCCTGGCTGGTCTTACTTCGGTCAATCCTGTAGGCGAGGGCGAGGTTGATAAAGAATACATCATCGCCTCTGCCTGAAAATGCCCTGTCCTCGTGCCATATAGTTTTATCTCTCGCAACAGACTCCTCCCTATTGATTGGGGTAAACCTTCTGGCTCCCAAAAGCGAAACTTTAGAGTTAATCCCAAAAACCTTTTTCTTTTCACTATTGGTTTTGAGTTTAAACTCTTTTCCAAACAGGAAGTTGCCCGCATAATTGCCGTTAAACATGGTGTTTCGCTCCACACCGTCCAGAGCCTTGTATTTCGAATCGTAGAAGGAAGTTGTGGCCAGGAAGTAATAGCTGTCGGTAAAATAACGCTCCAGGGTCAATTCCAATCCCAGGTTCCGACCAGTTCCTTTATTGACCAGCATCCTGTCCGAAAACCAATCTGATTGATTGATCAGTGAATAAGAGCTGCCCTCTATGTTTTCTACAGGAATGTTGTACAGTCGCTGGTAGTATGCTTCCGCCTTAAAGAACAGGTTAGCCCCCAGTTGGTTTTCATACCCTGCTATATAATGGGCGGCTTTGGAAAAACCCATGTTTTTGTTCGGTGTAGCATCTGCCCCACTGCCGTCGGGTATAATGCTGAAGTAGTTGGTAAGAGATTCCATTTTGCCGTGAACACCAAACCCTGCTGTAAATGCCTGCCTGTGGTGGAACTCCCACCTCAGACTTGCCCGTGGTTCTACGTACAGGTCATTATTGAGGGTGGTCCCATGGACATGCACGCCACTGACAAATGACACCTTTTCCAAGGGCCGATATTTCCAGCTTATAAAACCCTGATAGTACCCCGCATCCCCCTTAGTGCCTTGATCGGTGACAAACCGCTCTGTCTCCTTATCAAAGTATTTGTTGTGAAAATTAAAATAATGGTGGGTATAAACGACACCTGCCTGTGCATTGTGCCGGGCATTAAACTTATGGTTCAGCGTGGTAGCGCCCTTTATCGAATTTTTATTGAGTTTGGTGTCAAAAAGCTCTTCCAGCACATCTTGCTCATTGGGTTCGTACCCTTTAAATCCGCTGCCGTTTTGCGACAGAGAGACGCTGTTTTGGAGGAATGTTTTGGATCCCAAAGGCCAGTATTGGGTGATGCCGAGCACGCCCATATTGGCTTTATAATCTCCCTTTTCAACCAGTTCATCCGCAAATTCTT
>Ga0233380_1000022_pt1 | contig 149597 bp, 165 predicted proteins | sample ElkDunMinimDraft_9_FD_191541 | JGI IMG/M metagenome (GOLD analysis project Ga0233380, IMG submission 191541) | Fecal eukaryotic communites from dung pellets of Tule Elk in California, USA - Elk Dung F36 | ecosystem: Host-associated > Mammals > Digestive system > Large intestine > Fecal... | reverse complement strand
GTCGTGGCCAAGATCGTCGAGTAAGACTTTCTCGCGCTAACGCTCGCCACGCGGTCGCTCGCTCCTTGAGCGCGAGACCGCCAAGCACCAAAGACAGAGACGGCCCCCGGAGCGATCCGGGGGCCGTCTTCTTTTGGGCGGGTCTGTGGGTTCATCACACCGGACACAACGATGGCACAACGGACACGACGGCTCCGGGCTGGTCCTGACGCCTGACGGTGGATGACGATCTGATGGATCGCTGCGCGATCAGGGCTCGGCGACGCGCGAAGCGCCTTTATCATGAGGCTATTCGGACTGAAGGGCGCTGCGCACCGGCCCCGTCGTGTTCGTTGTGCCATCGTTGTGATCGTATGAACCACCACTCCGACGCGCCGTGGGCAGAGCGGCGTCAGGGCGCTGGTCGGCACGGAGCGCCGAGGGGACGGGAAGGGGCGATCTAAATTCCCCCTTGAGGAGACCTCGTGCGGTTAACCGCGCAACCCGGAGGGGCGCGGCGTTGCGGGAACCCGAATCCCTGGGCCTTGTTTGGTCAAGGTTGTTAGGGCTTTGTTAACCGCATGCGTCGCGCGATCCACATAGGTCTGTTCATCGGCACCCTGATCGGGATGTGCGCCTGCGCCGCGATCCCGGCCGACAACAGCGACGGGCGCGGGGCTTACGGATCAATCGACGTCGGCCGTCGGGGCTGATCCTTCCGGAAAAACGTGGCGGTTTGGGCGAAACGCCCCTATCATGGCTTTTGCGGACGCCGTTTGTCGCGCCGCGCTGGTCCTCCTCCCCCTAGATGTTAGCCATCGCCATCGTCGTCGTTCTGCTCCTCGTGGTGCTCAACGGCGTCTTCGCCATGACCGAACTCGCGGTCGTCTCTTCTCGCAAATCGAAGCTCCAGAGCCGGGCGGAGAGGGGGGATCGGGGTGCTCGCGCGGCCCTGAAACTGGCTGAGGAGCCGACCCACTTCCTGTCCGCCGTCCAGGTGGGCATCACCCTGATCGGGATTCTGGCGGGCGCCTATGGCCAGGCCGCCATCGCCGGCGAACTGAATCACATTCTGGAAGCGACCTTCCCGGCGGTTGCCCGCTGGTCCGAAGCGATCGCCACCGGCATCGTCGTCGTGCTGATCACCTATGTCTCGCTGATCGTCGGCGAACTGGTGCCCAAGCGGATCGCCCTGATCTTCCCCGAAGCGGTGGCGTCCAAGATGGCCGCCCCGATCTCGAGCCTGGCGCTGGTGTTGAAGCCGTTCGTGCTGCTGCTGACCCTGTCGACCTCCGGCATCCTGAAGGCGCTGGGCATCAAGGATCGCGACGGCTCGGACGTGACCCAGGAAGAGGTGGAGACGATGATCGCCGAGGGCACCTCGGCCGGTCTGATCGAGCCTGAAGAACAGACGATGATCGAGGAAATCCTGACGCTGGGCGACCGTCCGATCCGGGTGGCCATGACCCCGCGGCACGAGGTCTTCTGGATCGCCCTGGACGACACCGACAAGCAGATCCGCGAGGAAATCCGCACCTGCCCCTATTCGCGGATCGTGGTCGCCAAGGAGAACGACGTCGATAACCCGCTGGGCGTGGTCCACAAGAAGGACCTGCTGGACAGCCTGCTGACCAACGGCAAGTTCGACGTCGAATCGCTGGTGCAGACCCCGGCCTTCATCCCGCAGTCGACCTCGGTGCTGAAGGCGCTGGAGATCCTGAAGGCGTCCAAGGTCCACATGGCCTTTCTGGTCGACGAGTTCGGCGCCTTCGAGGGCGTGGTCACGGCCACCGACCTGCTGGAGATGATCGCCGGCGACTTCGATGAGAGCCACGACGAATCGGAAGGCTATATCCGCCAGCGCGAGGACGGCAGCTGGCTGGTGGACGGCCAGACCGACCTCGAGGAGCTGTCCGACGAGCTGGGCGAGGACTTCGGCCAGACCGAGGGTTTCCACACCGTGGCGGGGCTGGTGCTGCACCAGCTGTCGCGCGTCCCGGACGAGGGCGAGGTGCTGCAACTGGGGCGTTTCGAGGTCGAGGTGATCGACATGGACGACCGCCGCATCGACAAGCTGCTGTTCCGTCAGGTGGTGGCGAAGGATGACGAAGCCCAGGCTGTCGCCGCCCATCTGGAGGAATAACGACAGGTTCCGGCGTCGATATGGTCACACAGACCGTAACGGCGCTTGAAAACCCCGTCGGGGTCGGGCATAGCCCCGCGTCTGGCGAAGGCGAGTCCCCCAGCGGACGGCTTTCTGCTCCAGGAGTTTAGCTCAGCTGGTAGAGCACCGGTCTCCAAAACCGGGGGTCGTGGGTTCGAGTCCCCCAACTCCTGCCATTTTCCCCCTGTCGCAACCGGATGGGACTTCCCATCTGGTTGCGACAGGTTTGATTGTTTGAAGAGACGCCGCATGGCCAAGGCCAAGACTCCTTCGGGACGCCGCCCCCAGACCGCGCAACCGGCCATCGCCGGCAGCGCCGTCGCGGCTGACGCCCCGGCCCCGAAGAAGCGCACGTCGATCCCCCAGTTCGCCGGTCAGGTCCGCGCCGAAGCGCGCAAGATCGTCTGGCCGAGCTGGAAGGAGACCTGGATCACCTCGGTGATGGTCTTCATCATGGTGGTGATCGCGACCGTCTTCTTCGCCATTGTCGACTTCGGCCTGACGCGCCTGTCCCAGGTCGTCCTCGCGATCGGCCAGTAAGAGAGACCGACTTCCAATGACCGACGTCGCCAAGCCCGCCAACCCGCGCCACAAGTGGTACATCGTCCACGCCTACTCGAACTTCGAGAAGAAGGTGGCCGAGCAACTGCGCGAGCAGGCCAAGCAGCAGGGGCTGGAGGACAATTTCTCCGAGATCCTGGTCCCGACCGAAGAGGTCGTTGAGGTCCGTCGCGGCCGCAAGGTGAACTCGGAACGCAAATTCTTCCCGGGCTATGTCCTGGTGAAGATGGAGATGACCGACAACGCCTATCACCTGGTCAAGAACACGCCGAAGGTGACCGGCTTCCTGGGCGCCGCGGGCGGCACCAAGCCGCTGCCGGTCTCGGAGCGTGAGGTCCAGCAGATCGTCGGCCAGGTGGAAGAAGGCGTTGAGCGTCCGAAGCCCACCATCCGCTTCGACATCGGCGAAACCGTCAAGGTCATCGACGGCCCGTTCGCCAGCTTCGACGGCCAGGTCGAGAGCGTCGACGAGGAACACGCCCGCCTGCGCGTGGCCGTGTCGATCTTCGGCCGTCCGACCCCGGTGGATCTGGAATACAATCAGGTCGAGAAGGTCGCGGCGTAAGCTTCGATCCGATCCATGGTTTTCGCAGCGGCGGCCTTCGGGCCGCCGTTTTGCTTTGTATCCACAGCATTGCGCGGCGAGAGCGTGCTTATTTTGGCTACCTTGGGTTGATAGCTGGCCCGGGCTTGCTCTTACTTCCTCTGCAGCCATCTGGGCTGCGGGGAGACTGAACATGCTGAAGAAGATGGCCTTGGCTTTGACCTTGGCGGCGGCAGCCGTCGCTGCGACCGCTGCGGTGGCCTTGCCCCGGGATATGACCATCATCGAGTACTATAGCGACGCCACTCACCAGGAGCCGGTGGGCATCTGGGTCGAGAACTGCTCGGGCCGCCGCGCCAGCGAGGGCGTGGTTACGGCCTATACGGAGACGTATCGGCACCGCTGTTACAACGGTATCGACTACGACCTGCCGAACTGGGTGTGGGATCGCTGGCCCGGCATCGGCTGATCGACCGGATTGGGCGCGGCGGCTCTTCGGGGCCGCCGTTTGCTTTTGCAGGGGCTCTCCGCTATATGCGCGCCTCGCTCTGAACAGGGCGGCGCAAGCAATTGCGTAAATCCGTGGGAGGCAGCCATGCCCTACCACGGCTCACCGGTCCCGATTGAGTTCGGGATCACCGTTTAGGAGAGACCAATGGCCAAGAAGATTCTCGGCTACATCAAGCTGCAGGTGCCCGCGGGCTCCGCCACGCCTTCGCCCCCGATCGGGCCGGCTCTGGGTCAACGCGGCGTCAACATCATGGGCTTCTGCAAGGAGTTCAATGCGCGGACCGAGAAGGAAGCCAAGGGCACCCCGCTTCCGACCGTCATCACCGTCTACCAGGACAAGTCGTTCACCTTCATCACCAAGACGCCGCCGGCGACCTGGTACCTGAAACAGGCCACCGGCCTGAAGTCGGGCGCCAAGCTGGTCGGCCGTGAAGTCGCCGGCAAGATCAAGCAGTCGCAACTGCGCGAGATCGCCGAGAAGAAGATGAAGGATCTTAACGCCAACGATCTCGACGCCGCGGCGAAGATCATCGAAGGCTCGGCCCGCGCGATGGGCCTCGAAGTGGTGGAGGGCTAAGCACATGGCCAAGCTGACCAAAGCTCAAAAAGCCCGCACCGGCGTCACCGAAGACCTGATCCCGTTCACCGACGCGATCAAGCTGGTCAAGGACAACGCCAAGGCCAAGTTCGACGAGTCGATCGAAATCGCCGTCAACCTGGGCGTCGACCCGCGTCACGCCGACCAACAGGTCCGTGGCGTCGTCAACCTGCCGTCGGGCACCGGCCGTGACGTTCGCGTCGCCGTCTTCGCCAAGGATGCCAAGGCTGATGAAGCCCGCGCCGCCGGCGCTGAATACGTCGGCGCCGAGGATCTGTACGAGCAGATCAACGGCGGTCTGATGGACTTCGACCGCGTGATCGCGTCGCCGGACATGATGGCCCTCGTCGGCCGTCTGGGTAAGGTGCTGGGCCCGCGCGGCCTGATGCCGAACCCGAAGGTCGGCACCGTGACCCCGAACGTCGCCCAGGCCGTCAAGGACGCCAAGGGCGGCGCGGTCGAGTTCCGCGTCGAGAAGGCCGGTATCGCCCACGGCGGCATCGGCAAGGCCTCGTTCACCCAGGAAGCCCTGGAAGCCAACGTGAAGGCTTTCGTGGACGCTCTGGTCCGTTCGAAGCCGTCGGGCGCCAAGGGCACCTACGTCAAGAAGATCAGCCTGTCGTCGACGATGGGCCCGGGCTTCAAGATCGACCCGGCTTCGTTGGGCGCCTGATAGGCTCCAAGCGCTGAAACAAGGAAAGCCCCGGAAGAGCGATCTTCCGGGGCTTTTTCTGTTTAGCCTATCGCCCTTCGGGCTACTTGAGGCCCGGTGTTTGGCCTCCCGCCTGTCGGCGACTTGAGGCCGAGGGACAGGTCAGCCCGCCTTGTCGCCTTCGAACATGGTGTTGCCGTTGGCGGTCGTGGCCGGGAACTCCTGGATGACGTCGAAATGCTCGACGATCTTGCCGGCCTCGACGCGGAAGATATCCACGATGGCGCGGCCGGGATCGTCCGGCGTTTCTTGCGAGTGCAGGTGCAGGACGACCAGATCGCCGTCGACGATGACGCGGTGGATGGTGACGCGCGACTGCGGGTTTTCGCGGAAGAAGCCCTCGAAATAGTCGTAGAAGGCCTCCGCACCGTTCGGAACGTGCGGATTGTGCTGGATGTAGCGGTCGCCGATGTAGAGGCGCGCGGCCTCTGTCGGGCGATGCTGGTTGAAGGCCAGTTCGTAGAAGGCGGTGACGATCCGGGCGTTCTCCGCCTCGGTCGCGGTGCGGCTGCCAGACGCCGCCGGGGGCGGAGTCTGGGCCGAGGCGGGGAGGGGAGACACCGCCAGCGTCAGGGCCGCGAGCGCGGCGGTGAGCATGATCTTCACGGAAGGCCTCAATAGGCGGCGGTGAAGCGGGTGCGGCTGTGCTTCGGCTGCTCCAACTCGTCGACCATGGCGATGGCGTAGTCGGCAAAGCTGATCTTGCTGTCGCCATTGGCGTCCGTGACCAACTGGTCGCCGCCTGTGCGGTAGCGGCCCAGACGCGGACCTGCCTCGATGAAGGCGGCGGGCGAGAAGAAGGTCCAGTCCACGTCCGCGACGCCGCGCAAGGTGTCGAGGGCGACGATGCCGCCAAGGGCGAAGGGCTTCCACTCCTCGGGGAACTCGGGCGTGTCGATGACCCGGACGCCGGGCGCGGCTTCCAGGCTGGCCGCGCCGCCGGTGATCAGCAGGCGCGGCACGCCCGCCTCGCGCACGGCGGTCAGCAGGGTCTCCATGGGGATGTCGAAATGCAGGGCGCTGATGACCGCGTCGGCGCCCGTCAGCAGCGGTGCCAAGGCCGCGGCGTCCGAGGCGTCGCCGGCGATCGGGGTGACCCCTTCGGCGGTGGGGATGGCCTCGGGCTTGCGGGCGACGGCGGTGACGGCGTGGCCGCGCGCGGCGGCTTCCTTGGTGATTTCCGAGCCGGCGCGGCCGCTGGCGCCCAGTACGACGATCTTCATGGGAGGGGAGCCCTTCGTGGTTTCCAATGGAGACCAAGTGCGATATGGAAATCGGTCATGCAAGAAGGCACTGAAACCTCATCTGGTCACCCGCGGGAAACCGCCCCCACGTTTGAGAGGGGCGACGTCTACGCCGCCGAATGCCCGACGCGGCAACTGCTGGACCGCATCGCGGACAAGTGGACGACCCTGCTGCTGACCACGCTGGATGGCGGTGAAATGCGCTTCAACGCCCTGAAGCGACGGATCGAGGGGGTGTCGCAGAAGATGCTGAGCCAGACCCTTCGCCAGATGGAGAGGGACGGGCTGGTGCTGCGACACGTCGAGGCGACGGTGCCCGTCAGCGTGACCTATGAGATCACGCCGCTGGGCCGGACGCTGGTGGCGGCCCTGACGCCGATGATCGACTGGGCCGAGACCCGGATGGGCGACGTCGAGGCCGCGCGCCGCGCCTACGACGCCCGCGTGGTCTGAACCACAGGTCCGCGCAAATCGCGCCTCGCTGTCCGCGTGCAGAGCGATTCCATTTGCGGGTGAGGGATCGCCCGGTGATCATGATCGCCTCCGAGGGGGGAGCATCATGCGGGTTTTCGTTCTTTTCGCCGTCCTGTTCGCGGTGTGCGCCGGTCCGGCCCTGGCTCAGGATGCGCCTGACGCCGGGCGGCAGCGTCAACTGGATCTCGCGGGCCGCTATCTGGAACTGACCCAGGGCGCGGACACGATGAAGGTCGTGCGCGAGCAGATCGAGAACAGCTACGGCGAGATGGAGATGCCCGCCGACCAGCGGGCCTGGCTGACCGACCAGATGACCTCGATGTTCCAGGATGTGCTGGAGGTCGCCATCGCCGAGGTGCGGGACGATGTGGCGGACAGCTTCACCACGACCGAGTTGGAAGCCGCCGTGGCCTTCTATGAGACCCCCATGGGCCGCTCGATCGCCCGCAAGGAGATCCAGATGAGCCTCGCCATGCAGGAAGCGATGATGCCTGCCCTGATGACCCGGGTGGAGAGCATGGGCGAGAAATTCTGCCAGCGCTTCGACTGCGGCGAGGCGGGCGAGGCGGCGGCCAAGTCGGGCTGGTGAAGTTTGTGACGAATTATCCGCCCCCTGAGGATTGACGCCGGGCGCGCCGCGAAGGAGAGAGCGCGCAATATCGCGACCGCGATCTCGGGAGAGTCTTCGATGCTGGGCTGGTTTCAGGCGCTGCTGCCCAAGGAAGAGAATTTCTTCCGACTGTTCGACGCCCATGCGCTGACCCTGATCCAGGGCGCCGAGGCGCTTCGCAAGGTGCTGGACGGCGGCGACGAGGTGCCGCGCTGGTGCCAGCGGATCGTCGATCACGAGCACGAAGCCGACGCCGTGGCCCGCGAGGTGCTCTTCGCGGTGCGCCGCAGCTTCATCACTCCGTTCGATCGTTCCGACATCCGCGGCCTGACCAACTCTCTGGATGACTCGATCGACCAGATGCAGAAGACCGCCAAGGTCATCACCCTGTACGAGATGCGCGAGTTCGCCCCGCACATGCGTCAGCTGGGCGATGTGGCGGTCGAGTCCGCGATCCTGACGGTCGAGGCGGTCAGCCTGCTGCCCGCCATGCGTCGCAACAGCGGCCGTCTGAACGAGCTGACCGAGAAGATCGCCCGGCTGGAGAGCGACAGCGACGCCCTGTACGACGCGGGCATGAAGGCGCTGTACGAACAGAACAAGGCAGGGAACGCCATGGCCTTCATCACCGGCGCGGAAGTCTACGACCACCTGGAGAAGGTGGTGGATCGCTTCGAGGACGTGGCCAACCGGATCAACGGCGTTCTGGTCGAACACCTGTAAGGAGCGGCCCTGATGGACCACGCTCTGCTGATCCTGATTTTCCTGATCGCCGTCGCCCTGCTGTTCGACTTCCTGAACGGCCTGCACGACGCGGCCAATTCCATCGCCACCATCGTCGCCACCCGCGTGTTGCCGCCGGTGTTCGCGGTCGGCTGGGCGGCCTTCTTCAACTTTATCGCCTTCCTTTTCTTCGGCCTGCACGTGGCCAACACGATCGGGAAGGGGATCATCGATCCCGCGGTGATCTCGGATCAGGTGATCTTCGGCGCCCTGATGGGGGCGATCAGTTGGAACGTCATCACATGGCTGGGCGGCATCCCGTCCTCCAGTTCGCACGCCCTGGTCGGTGGCCTGCTGGGCGCGGGCGTGGCCAAGGCCGGCGCCGGGGCCATCGTCTTCGCGGGCGTCAGCAAGACCGTGGCGGCCATCTTCCTGTCGCCCGCCGTCGGCTTCGCCCTGGCCCTGATCCTGGTGTTCGTGGTGTCGTGGGCCTTCGTGAAGGCCAATCCGTCGTTCGCGGACAAGGTCTTCCGCAAGCTGCAGTTCGTCTCGGCCTCGGCCTATTCGCTGGGCCACGGGGGCAATGACGCGCAGAAGACCATGGGAATCATCGCGGTGCTTCTGCTGTCGCGGGCCCCCGCGGGGACCGAGTTCCACGTGCCCTTCTGGGTGGTCATCACCTGTCAGGCGGCGATCGCCCTGGGCACCCTGTTCGGGGGCTGGCGCATCGTGCACACCATGGGCTCGCGGATCACCCGCCTGACGCCCCAGCAGGGCTTCTGCGCCGAGACGGGCGGGGCGATCACCCTGTTCGCCGCGACCGGTCTGGGCATCCCGGTATCGACCACACACACCATCACCGGCGCCATCGTGGGCGTCGGCGCCGCCCGCAGGGCCAGCGCGGTGCGCTGGGGCGTAGCGCGCAGCATCGTCACCGCCTGGTTCATCACCATGCCCGCAGCGGCCGCCATCGGCGCGGCCTTCTTCTGGCTGGGCGGCTTCTTCCTGACCTGATGGCCAGCGACGCGATCCGGACCGAGCGCGCCGAGCGGCGTCAGGTGGCGGCGCTGCCCTGGCGGCGCGGCGCCGACGGGCTGGAAATCATGCTGGTGACCTCGCGCGAGACGCGCCGCTGGGTCGTGCCCAAGGGCGGGCGCATGCCGGGCAAGACCGACGCCCAGGCCGCCGCCATCGAGGCGGTGGAGGAGGCGGGCGTTCAGGGGCATGTCGGGGAAGAGCCGCTGGGCACCTTCCGCTATCTGAAGGTGCTGAAACGCCGGGCGGCGCGCTGGTGCGTGGTGTCGGTCTATCCGCTGGAGGTCTTCATCCAGCATGGGGCCTGGAAGGAGCAGGAGGAGCGCCGGCGGATGTGGATGTCGGTCGAACAGGCCGCCGCCTGCGTCGGCGAGCCCGATCTGGCCGAGATTATCCGGAACTTTCGCGGGTAGCTGATTGTATCCCCGGCCTTCTCGCGGAAGAATGGCGCAAACGGGGGACACCATCATGCGTTTCATTTCGGCCTGCGCCGCGGCCCTTATGGCCGTCACCAGCCTGACGGCTTCACCGGCCCTGGCCCAGCAGCGGGGGGAGCAGGTTCAGGTTCGTCTGCCGCAGTCGGCCGCTCCTTCTGCGCGCCAGCTGGCGCTGAGCCGCCGCTATCTCGACCTGATGATGACCGACCAGTTCGAGGGCGTGATCCATCAGATGCTCGGCGAACAGATGGCCGCGGATCAGGCCATGCAGGACATCCCGGAGGAGGATCGACGCTTCCTGATCAGCCTGACGACCGAGCTGACGACCGACATGGTCCCGCTGATGATCACCGAGATGGTCACGGTCTACGCCGCGACCTTCACCGAGGAAGAGCTGCAGGCCCTGGTCGACTTCTTCGATACGCCGATGGGACGGTCCATCGCCGAGAAGAATGTGCTGGTGATGCCGGAGGCGAACCGCGCCGTCATGACCGTTGTCCCGCAGATGCTGGAGAAGATGGCCAGCCGGATGTGCCAGCACTACGGCTGCACGCCCGCGGAGCTGCAGGAGCTGCGTCGCAGCATGCGGGAGGAAGCGGGCATGGAGACCGGCGCCCCGCCAGCGCCGCGCAGCAAGTAGGGCTCAGGACCGCCGGGCCTCGGCCATGAAGCAGCCCCGGCGGGCGGTGTGGATCTGCACCCGCGCCAACGCCGGATGGGCGAGCCAGAGCTCTAGCAGGCCGGCCAGATCGGCGCCCTTGACCACATCGGCGTCCGTCATCATTCCGGCGGCGTCATAGGCCCGGGCGGACAGCAGGCGGCGCGCCAGCATGTCCGGCACGGCGTCGGGCGCCGGAGCGGCCTCCACGGCGGCCTCACGCACAAAGATGGGGCCTGCCGAGCGATAGGGGCTGGTCGGGACGTCCAGATGCCGGTGATTGAGCAGGATCAGGGCCTCGCCCGGCGCGGCGTCGATCAGGCTGACCCGGCAGGGGGCGCTGTGCGGGGCGTCGGCGACCATGCGGCGCGCGCCCAGAGCCTCCAGAGCGGCGTCATCCAGCGCAAACAGCGGGCGGAACGGGGCCAGGGGCAGGGGATGGATGCGGAAGGTCATGGGGTGATGCTGTGACCTTGTCGCGCGGGCGTCTGGCGGGTTTCGGCTGTTGCGCGGACGCGCCCGCATCCCCACAACGGAGGGTATGAACGCCCCCTTCAAGACCCCCGCCGATCCGCTGGACGCCCCGCTGTGGGACCTGTCCGATCTCTACGCCTCGCGTGAGGACGCCCGTATCGAGGCTGATCTGGAGCGCGCCGGCGCCCTGGTCGGCGAGCTGAACGGCCTGCGGGGACAGCTGTCGGCGGCGCAGGGCGATCCGGCGGTGCTGGGCCAGCGGCTGGATCGGGCGATCACCCTGTATGAGCAGGCGTCGGACCTGCTGGGCGCGCTGGGCGCCTATGTCTTCCTCGCCGCCTCGACCAACCGCAACGACGCGGGCGCGCAGGGCTTCGAGGCGACGGTGCGCGAAAAGCTGACCGCCATCGCCACCCCGACCATCTGGGTCACGCTGGAGATCAACCAGCTGGAGGACACCGCCGTCGAGGCCGCGCTGAAGGCCCATCCCGCCGCTGCGCGCTGGTCGCCCTGGTTGCGCCGGACGCGGGCGATGAAGCCGCATGAGCTGTCGCAGGAGCTCGAAACCTTCCTGGCCGAGCGCGGTCCGATCAGCGCCCAGTGGCCGCGGCTGTTCGACGAGACGCTGGCGGCGCTGAAGGTGAAGGCGGGCAAGGACGGACTGACGCTGGCCGAGGCGCTGAACCGACTGTCGGACCCGAAGGGCGCGCGTCGCAAGGCCGCCGCCGAGGGGCTGGACGAGGCGCTGGGCGCCAAGGCCTCGATCATGGCGCTGGTGCTGAACACCGTGGCCGCCGACAAGGCGCTGGAAGACAAGTGGCGGGGCTTCAAACGGCCCGCCGACAGCCGCCACCTCTCGAACGAGGTGGACGGCGAATCCGTGGACGCCATGGCCGAGGCCGTGACCGCCGCCTATCCGGTGCTTTCGCACCGCTACTATGCCCTGAAGGCCAGGGTGCTGGGCAAGCCGAAGCTGGACCAGTGGGATCGCAATGCGCCGCTGGAGACCACGGCCCCGCGGGGCTGGGACTGGGCCCAGGCCAAGGAACTGGTGCTGGAGAGCTTCAGCGATCTGGGTGGCGACTTCGCCGAACGGGCGCAGGGCTTCTTCGACAAGCCGTGGATCGACGGCAAGGCGCGGCCGGGCAAGCAGTCGGGCGCCTACGCCCACCCGGTGACCTCGGACCGCCACCCCTATGTCTTCCTGAACTGGATGGGCGAGCGGCGCGATGTGCTGACGCTGGCGCACGAGCTGGGCCATGGGGTGCACCAGACGCTGGCGGCGGGGCAGGGCAGCCTGCTGGCCGATACGCCGCTGACGCTGGCCGAGACGGCTTCGATCTTCGCCGAGGGCCTGACCTTCGACCGTCTGCTGAAGACCGCCCCGGAGGCCGAGAAGCGCGGCCTGCTGGCCGGGCGGATCGAGGACGGGCTGAACACCGTGGTGCGCCAGATCGCCTTCCACCGCTTCGAGACCCGTTTCCACGACGAGCGGGCCAGGGGCGAGGTTCCCGTCGAGCGGATCGGTGAGATCTGGCTGGAGGAGATGGGCGGCTCGCTGGGCCCGGCCATCACCCTGAACCCGGGCTATGAGCACTGGTGGAGCTATGTCAGCCACTTCGTCCACTCGCCCTTCTACGTCTACGCCTACGCCTTCGGCGACCTGCTGGTGGCGGCGCTGATGGAGACGCGGGCGAAGGACCCGGACGGCTTCACGCCCCTGTATCGCCGACTGCTCGCGGGCGGCGGGTCCAAGGGCTATGTCGAGGCCTTGGCGCCGTTCGGGCTGAACCCGCGCGACCCGGCCTTCTGGACCATCGGCACCAAGCGTCTGGAACGGCTGATCGATCAGTTCGAGACCATGGTCTGAGTTGACCCGACGGCGGGGGCGGGCGACCGTCCCGGCCATGCGTATCCTGATCCTCGCGGCTGCCGCCCTCCTCGCCCTGCCCTCGGCCGCCCAGACGCCGACGCCCGCGCCCTCGGCGAGCGTCCGCGCCATGGCGGCGGGGTACAAGGCGCTGACGGTGTGTAGTGCATTGAAGACGGCTCAGGAGGCTGGGGGAACGCGGACGCTGGAAAGCGTCGAGGCCAACGAACTGGTCGGCATCTATCCGGAGCTGGACGGGCTGGTGCGCGAGATGCCGGTGGAGATTGGCCGGGATGGGGTCTCGGTCGCCTGGGACCAGGCCATGCCGCCGCGCATCGCCGCCTACACCCGCTCATGGGGCTGCCGGATCCTGCCCGTGGGCGCGACCGGATCGCGCCGACAGATCATGCCCTACGGTGGCCGTGTCCCCGAACAGCCTCTGCAGGCGGCGGAGCCCCGTGGAGACACGGTGCGTCTGGAGGAGGCGGTCAACGGCGCCTTTGGCGGTGAGTTCGGCGAGGGGGTGAACACCACGGCGGTGGTCGTGCTCCAGGGCGGTCGGATGGTCGCGGAGCGCTACGCCGAGGGCTTTGGCCCGGACACCCCGCAGCGGACCTGGTCGGTGGCGAAGAGTCTGGCCGGCACGATCGTCGGGGCCGCGGTCCAGCGTGGCGAAGTCGATGTGAATGCGCCGGCCGATATCCTCGACTGGGCGGCCTCGACCGGTCTGGGCGGCCAGGACCTTGGCGAGCGCGACCCTCGGGCGGCGATCACGCTGGACCAACTGCTGCGGATGTCGTCCGGCCTGACCAGCGACACGTCGGGGAATCGGACAGACGCCATCTATTTCGGCGGCGTGGGGGTGGATGAGCAGGTCACGAACTGGCCCCTGATCGCCCGGCCCGGATCGCGCTTCCGCTACGCCAACAACGACATTCTGCTGGCCATGCTGGCGATGGATCGGACCTTCTACGCCCATCCTCCCGCGGAGTTGTTCCGGCGTCTGGGGATGACCGATACAGTCGCGGAAGTCGACTGGCGGATGAACTACGTCCTCTCCAGCCAGGTCTGGAGCACCGCCCACGACCTTGCTCGCTTCGGCCAGCTCTACGCAAACGACGGCGTCTGGAACGGCGAGCGCATCCTGCCGGAGAACTGGCTGGAATATGTCTCCACGCCGTCGGGCCCGCAGCCCAATGGCGAGCAGGGCTATGGCGCGACCTTCTGGCTAATGAACCGGTCGGAAGGCGTTCCGGCCGACACCATCTCGGCCAACGGCAACCGAGGCCAGTACGTCATCATCGTGCCCAGCCGGAACATCGTCATCGTCCGCCGGGGCGAGGACCCGACGGGCAAGCGGTTCGATCCCATCGCCTTCACCCGCGACGTGCTGGCGGCCCTGGACTGAGCTGAAATGGCGCGCCCCGCTTGAGCCTGAGCGCGGCCCCGCTATAAGGGCGGCGAACGTTTATTCCCGAATCCGGATCCGACCCCATGGCCGACCCTCACGCCCACGACGACTATGTTCGCGGCTCGATGGAAATCAGCGAGCAGAAGTCGACCTACGATCTGTTCATGGCGCTGTCGAAATACGGTTCGCTGGCCATCGTGGCCCTGCTGACCTTCTTGACTATCGGCTTCATGTACGACGGCAGCCTGCTGGTCGGCTTTGGCGCGGCGATCGTCCTGCTGGTCGCGGGCGTCTTCTTCCTGCGCTCGCCGAAGAAGGCCCACTGAGGCCCGGCCGCGAGAGCGGCGGACCACAGACAATCCGAATGAGGAAGGGCCGGGCTGTTCAGACAGTCCGGTTTTTTCGCGTCCGGGCGTCAGGTCAGATGTGAGGGGAGGGCTTCTTCGCGTCTGCGAAACGGGTCCACGGCCCAACTCTCTGGCGAATCCGAGGATCACGCCGAGGCCGTTGGGCCGTTTCCCGCCTTCTGAAGCCTGTTCAGCGTATCAGCGAGCCGCTGCAGCGCCAGAGGCTGCGTTGGAAATTATGCTGCGCCGCAGCATAATCGGGAACGGTGTTGCGTGGATGCACCACGCCACGGGCCGCCGTGGGTCGATCAGACCCCGGCGACCGCGCGCAGGGCCGAGTGGGCGTTCGAGCCGCTCGGGATGGTGCTGACGCTGACGCCCGCCTCGTCCGGGACGGCCAGGTAGCCGGCCTTGGCCGCGGCGTCGCCCAGGCGGCGGCGCGAGGTCAGGACCACCAGCGGGGCCGAGAACAGCAGGGGCAGGACCACCGGGGCGAACCAGGTGATCAGGTCCGGGCGGACGCACAGGCCGGCGCAGAACAGCAGGCCCACGCCCATCTGCCAGCGCATGGCGCGGAAGGCGTCGCGCCAGCTGACGCCGTCAGCGTCGCGGTCCTGGGCCTTCCAGCCGGCGTCGTGGCCCGAGGCGATCTGGATGATGGCCTTGGTGTTGGCGACCATCATGATCGGGGCGATCAGGGCGGACAGGAAGATTTCCATGGCCATGCCCTTGGCGATGCGCTTGCCGCCGCCGAAGGCGCGACGCTCGCGCGGACGGCTGAGGACCAGAAGGCCGCCCATGATCTTCGGACCGATCAGCAGCATGCCCGACAGCAGGGTGGCCAGCATGAAGGGCGAGAACTCGGGGTGAAGCAGGTAGGCGAACGACGACCAGTCGATCGGGTACTGCAGCTGGATCACCATCCCGGCGATCAGCGAGGCCAGCCACAGGGGCGACGAGAAGTAGGCCATGAAGCCCATGGCCATCTGGACACGGTTCATCACGGTCATGCTGCGGGTCTTCAGCAGGCCCAGGTGCTGCATGTTGCCCTGGCACCAACGGTGATCGCGCTGGATGAAGTCCAGCATGGTAGCCGGGGTTTCCTCGCAGCTGCCGTCAAGGGCGGCGGTGACGTGCACAGCCCAGCCGGCGCGGCGCAGCAGGGCGGCCTCGACCGTATCGTGGCTCAGGATGGCGCCGCCGAACGGCTCGCGCCCCGGCAGGATCGGCAGGTGAGCGGTCGAGGCGAAGGCCTCGGTGCGCAGGATGGCGTTGTGGCCCCAGTAGCTGGCTTCCGAGCCGGCCCACCAGGCCAGGCCGGCGGCGGCGACGCGACCGTAAAGGCGCACACTGAACTGCGACACGCGGGCGAACAGGGTCTGGCCCTTGATGATGGTGGGGGTGGTCTGCAGCAGGCCGATGCCCGGATTGCGCTCCATGCAGTCGACCATGCGCAGGATGGTCTCACCAGCCATGGTCGAGTCGGCGTCCAGCACCAGCATGAACGGATAGGCGCCGCCGAAACGCTGGGTCCATTCCGACAGGTTGCCGCACTTGCGCTCGATGTTCTTCTCGCGACGGCGATAGAAGACGCGGCTGTGGGCGTGGGCGCGGAAGCCCAGATAGGCCTGATGCTCCTGATCAGCCGCTTCCGGCTTGGTCGAGTCGCTCAGGACGAAGATGTCGAAGGCGTCCGAGACGCCGAGGCGGGCCAGCGAATTGTCGATGACAGCCAGGCGCGCGAAGGCGGCGCGGGCGTCCTCGTTGTACAGCGGCATCAGCAGGGCGGTGCGCTGGGTCGGCTCGGCCGGATGCGGGGCGAAGGCCAGATCATCCTGCTCACGGCCGGTCATCAGGACCCAGAAGCCGATGGCGGCGCTGGAGAACCAACAGCCGATGGCGGTGATCAGCACGCCGAAGATGACCAGCGAGGTCACTTCCAGCGAATCGAAGCCGTTGCGGGCGAACAGGGCCACCGGCGCGATCAGGGCTAGGGCGGTAACAAGCGCGGTCAGAACGGCCAGCGCCAGACGACGGCCGCCGACGTTCACAGGCGAGGTCGCCGGAGTCGGGACGTCAGGCGTCGCATCCCAGCTGTTCAGGGACTGGCGCGGCATCGCCATCGGCGCTTCGTCCGGCAGCCAGGTCCATGCCGGGCGGTCATTCTGGCTCGACGCGGCGTTGGCGACGTCGATCCGGATCGCTTGATTGCTCATTCTCGGTTCAGGCCTCTGATCCCGCCACCGGCCGGGGCGCCGGACGGGATTTGCTGCATTGCAACACACCTGCAATGTCGATCACTTCCGCGCGATTTTCAATCACGCAATGGTGAAGAGGCGAAGTTTTTTTGGATCAGGCGGCGGTCAGGGCGTTTGCGGGGCGCCCTGAACCGGGACGCAGCGTCAGTCGCGCTCGGCGTGGGCCTTCAGACGGCGATCCAGCACCCAGGCGGCGACTCCGACCCACCCGACCAGGATAACGGCATAGCCGCGCTCCCACCAGCCGACATTGGCGTCATTCACCGTTCCCGGCAGGACCAGATGGTAGGTGAACAGGGTCAGCACGGCCATGGCCACGAAAACCACGACGAGGAACAGCTTGAGCCGCTTCATGTCGACGTGACTCCACAGGCCCCAGAGCAGCAGCAGGGGCGCCAGCTGGATGCCGAGGCCCAGGTTGATGGCCATGTGGCGCGGGTCCGGCCAGGGGAAGAGGCTGGAGGCCGACAGGCCGATCCCGGCCAGGATGAAGACGATGGCCGTCAGCCCGGCCACGAACCAGCGCCGGGTCAGGGCGTGGATGGCCAGGCCGAAGCCGACGCCCGCAGCCATGCACATGGCGCCGGCCAGAAAGACGCCGCCGTTGAAGATCAGGGGGATGGGCGCCGAGGCCCCGCCCAGTTCGCTGAGGTACTGGCGCGCATGATTGAAGCCGGGCCAGGTCGCCACCGCGATCACGACCGCCACGGCGGCCAGCACCGGGGCGGCCATGCCGATCCACAGCAGGCGGCGACGGCGATGGTAGCGGGGACGGCCCTCGGGGGGCGGGAAGGGCTTCAGCCCCCAGATCGGACGGATCAGGGGGATACGCCGCACGATCTCATAGATCAGCAGGCTGACCCCGAAGGTGATGCCGACCAGCGTCAGGGCCTCGGCGGGCGCGGGCAGGTTGGCCGGGCGGATGAACCAGACCGCCGCCACCAGGACCGTCTGGTGCGCCAGATAGAGGGGGAAGGTGGCGTCCACCAGATAGGGTAGGGCCGGGCCACGGGTGTTGCGCAGATAACGGCTGCCGTAGCCGAGGATCGCGGCGATCACGGCCCACTGATCGATAGCGAAGACGATGGCGCGCGGAATCCCGAACCACGTCCCGCCGCCGGGGTGCCACGCCTGCACCATCATGATCGGCAGGGCGATCAGGGCGACGATCAGGGACTGGTGGCGGCGACGCTCCAGCTCGGCCCACAGCGCCTCGTGCCGAACCATCAGGAAGCCGAACAGGAAGGCCCCCAGCGACAGGAAGTGGTTGTAGAAGTCCCAGGTCAGCTTGTTGGTGATGCCGAAGATCGGGAACAGCACGATCCGGATCACGATCAGATAGACCAGCGGCACGACCAGCACGCGCCAGCCGGCCGTGTGCTTCACCAGCCAGGCCTCGGCCTTCGCCATCAGGCCCGGACGCGTCGTCAGGCCGATGGTGATCAGGCTGTAGACCGTGATGTAGACGATGAACCACAGGTGATTGACCGGCACCCCGTTGGCCAGGCCCGACGGGCTGAACTCATGCCACAGCCAGTCGGCGAAATTGCCGGTGAAGCCGCCCTTGTCGATCGCCTCGACGAAGGACTGGATCGGCACCAGCGCCAGGGCGCCGAACAGTAGCGGCGGAATCAGTCGCTCGACGCGGGCGCGCAGGGTCTGGGCCGGGCTGCGTCGGGCGGTCATGAAGCGCAGGGCCGCGCCGGAGACCAGGAACAGCAGGGTCAGTCGCCACGGATTGGTCAGCAGCAGGGCTTCGTGCAGCCAACTGAAGGTATGGGTGCTGTGGATGTGCCAGTCGTACGGCGCATAGACCAGGGCCACATGGTAGAGGATCAGCAGGCCGAACGCGGCGACCCGGATCCAGTCCAGGTCGTTGCGACGCGCACTCGGGGCGGGGGGAGCTGACACGCGGGCGTCTATGGTCGAGCGCGGGCCGCCTGTCCATGCGGTCCGTTTTGACGCGCTGTCGAAGAACAGCCTAACGTCGCTCCATAAAAGAATGAGGGAGGGATTCGCTTGGCCGTCGCCATCGCCGTGACCCGCGAGCGCCGTGAGGGCGAGACTCGCTGCGCCGTCACTCCCGAGACCGTGAAAAAGCTGATCGCGCTGGGCGCGACCGTGACGGTCGAGGCTGGAACGGGGTCGGGCTCCTCCATCCCTGACGCTGACTATGAGGCCGCGGGCGCGACCGTGGCCAAGGACACCAAGGCGGTCCTGACCGGGGCGGATATCCTGCTGAAGGTGCGAGGCCCGACCGCGCAGGAAATCAGCGCGCTCAAGCCCGGCGCCATCGTGGCCGCCATGCTGGACGCCTATCGCGAGAAGGACACGGTGCAGGCCCTGGCCGGGGCTGGGACGACCGCCTTCGCCATGGAGTTCGTGCCGCGCATCACCCGCGCGCAGGTCATGGACGTGCTGTCCTCGCAGGCCAACCTCGCGGGCTACCGCGCGGTGATCGAGGCGGCATACGCCTACGGCAAGGGCTTCCCGATGATGATGACGGCGGCGGGCACGGTCGCCGCGGCCAAGGTCTTCGTCATGGGCGCGGGCGTCGCGGGGCTGCAGGCCATCGCCACCGCCCGGCGTCTGGGCGCGGTGGTTACCGCCACCGACGTGCGCCCGGCGTCGAAGGAGCAGGTCGAGTCGCTGGGCGCGAAATTCGTCGCCGTCGAGGACGAGGAGTTCAAGGCCGCCGAGACCGCCGCCGGCTACGCCAAGCCCATGTCGGCCGAATATCAGGCCAAGCAGGCCGAGCTGACGGCGTCGCACATCGTCAAGCAGGACATCGTCATCACCACCGCCCTGATCCCGGGGCGTCCGGCGCCGCGTCTGGTCACTGCGGCGCATGTGGCCTTGATGAAGCCCGGCTCGGTGCTGGTCGATCTGGCCATCGACAACGGCGGCAATGTCGAAGGGGCGAAGCTGGGCGAGGTGGTCACCACCCCGAACGGCGTCCAGATCGTCGGCTGGTCCAACCTGCCGGGTCGGGTCGCGGCGGACGCCTCGGCGCTCTACGCCCGCAACCTGGTCGCCTTCGTCGGCCTGTTCGTGAAGGACGGCGCGCTGGCGGTGGATCTGGAGGACGAAATCCTCAAGGCATCCGTGGTCACCAGCGGCGGCGCGGTGGTGCATGAGGGGGTGAGGTAAATGTTGTCGGATAATTTGCGCGATTTTCTTCGGGCTGCGGCGTGGATCTTAATGGCGGCTGGAGTGCTGCTGGCGATCCTGTCGGGGTTGCGGCAGTTCGGCGTGATCTCGCCGCCGATCATCAATGTGAATGGCAATCCCATCTTCACCGGAGTGTCGCTGGCGGCCTCTGCGGCTGGCAGCCTTGTTCAGGGAGGAATTCTGCTGGTCCTCCTGAGCATTGACGAGCGCATTCAGAACCGGGGCCAGTGAATGGAACACGTCGATCCCACCATCTTCCGGCTGGCCATCTTCGTGCTGGCGATCTTCGTCGGCTACTACGTGGTCTGGAGCGTCACGCCGGCCCTGCACACGCCGTTGATGGCCGTGACCAACGCCATCTCGTCCGTGATCATCGTCGGGGGCCTGATCGCCGCCGCCGCGACCGCCTCGGGCGGGGACGGCTGGATCGCCAAGGGGGCGGGCGTGGCCGCCGTGACCCTGGCCAGCGTCAACATCTTCGGCGGCTTCATGGTCACGCGGCGCATGCTGGCCATGTACCGCAAGAAGGAGAAGCCCAAGGTCGCGGAGCCCGCCGCCTCGTGAGCTTCGATATCCCCACCGCCGTCTTCTGGGTCTCGATCACCGGTCTGGTGGTCGGCGCCGGGCTGTGGGCGTGGTCCTTCATCGAGGCGCATCCGATCCGTCGTCTGCGCCAGATGGATTGCGGGACCGTGCTGGTCTTCTCGTCGATCCTCCTGCGCTTCGTCGGGCAGGGGAAGTCGCTGAGCGTGATCGAGTGGGCGCTGGCCCTGCTGTCGCCCCTGTTCGTGGCGGCGGCGCTGTGGCGGCTGACCCGGACGGCCTGTCCGGCGAAGGGGCCGATGAAACATAACAAGGGGGGAACGGCATGAACGCATCCATCGCGGCGCTGGCCTATCTGGTCGCGGGCGTCCTGTTCATCCTGTCACTGCGCGGGCTCTCCAGCCCCGAGACCAGCCGTCGGGGCAACACCTTCGGCATGATCGGCATGGCCCTTGCCGTGGGCGTGACGGTGCTGACCCTCTGGACCTCGGGCGCGCTGGACCTGCTGACCGCCGGGCTGATCGTCGGCGGCGTGGTCGTCGGCGGCGGGGCCGGGGCGCTGATCGCGGGTCGGGTGCAGATGACCCAGATGCCCCAGCTGGTCGCCGCCTTCCACTCCCTGGTCGGCATGGCCGCCTGTCTGGTGGCCGTGGGCGCCGTCTATGCGCCGGACAGCTTCGGCATCGCCACGGCGGCGGGCGGCATCAAGACCCTGTCGATCATCGAACTGAGCCTGGGCGTCGCCATCGGCGCCGTCACCTTCACCGGCTCGGTGATCGCCTTCGCCAAGCTGAACGGCAATATGTCGGGCGCGCCGATCATCCTGCCCGCGCGGCACCTGATCAACATCGCCCTGGGCTTCGCCCTGTTCGCCCTGATCGGGCTGATGATCGGCTCGGGCGGCACGGCGACCTGGGCCTTCTGGGGCGTGTTCGTCATCGCCCTGATCCTGGGCGCGACCCTGATCATCCCCATCGGCGGGGCGGACATGCCGGTGGTCGTCTCGATGCTCAACTCCTACTCGGGCTGGGCCGCGGCGGCGCTGGGCTTCACCCTCGAAAACATCGCCCTGATCATCACCGGTGCCCTCGTCGGCAGTTCGGGCGCGATCCTGAGCTACATCATGTGCAAGGGCATGAACCGCAGCTTCATCTCTGTAATCCTTGGCGGTTTCGGCGGTGGTGACGCCGCTGCGGGCGGCGGGGGCGCGGTCGAGACGCGCCCGGTCAAGCAGGGCTCCGCCGAGGACGCCGCCTTCATCATGAAGAACGCCTCCAAGGTCATCATCGTGCCCGGCTACGGCATGGCGGTGGCCCAGGCTCAGCATGCGCTGCGCGAAATGGCCGACAAGCTGAAAGAGGAGGGCGTCGAGGTGAAATACGCCATCCACCCCGTGGCGGGCCGGATGCCGGGCCACATGAACGTCCTGCTGGCCGAGGCCAACGTCCCCTATGACGAGGTGTTCGAACTGGAGGACATCAACTCCGAATTCGGCACCTGCGACGTCGCCTTCGTCATCGGCGCCAACGACGTCACCAACCCGGCGGCCAAGACCGATCCGCAGTCGCCGATCTTCGGCATGCCCATCCTCGACGTCGAGAAGGCCGGGACCGTGCTGTTCATCAAGCGCGGCATGGCGGCGGGCTATGCCGGCGTCGAGAACGAGCTCTTCTTCCGCGACAACACCATGATGCTGTTCGCCGACGCCAAGAAGATGGTCGAGGGGATCGTCAAGGCGCTCTGACATGGTCCGGTATCTGGGGCAGAAGCCGGTCAACTGGGCCGCGATGGTGCTCGTCTACGGCTGGATGGCGGTGGGCGGCGTCTACATGCTTTGGGGCGCCGGCGCGGTGTCCATGTTCCGCGCCGGCTTGGCAGAGGCGCCCCTGATGTGGTGGCCGGAGATATCCTTCGTCGGCCTCGTCCTGACCTTGTCGCCGCTGCTGTTCGGCTTTCTGGCGATGTGGCTGGTCCCCGTTTCGGACTGGTCGATTAGGCTAAGCGTGACGCTGGTGGCGCTTGGGGTCGGTTTCTTCATCGGTGGGGTGGCCTGGGACTCGAGCTACGGCGTGGCCCTGTACAGCGACCGCGTGGCGCATCGGGCGGCAGGGTTCGGCCAGCCCCTGCACATCGACCGGTTCGCTGATGTCCGCCGGGTCGAGACCGGGTGTGTCGTGATGAGGGGGCGGGGCGGCGGAGGCGCTGATCCGTCGTATATTCTTGAGTTCGCCAACGGCCACCGGGTGGATATCTGGCGCGGGAGCTATTCAGGGACCAGAGGCAGCGCGGCCGAGCGGTTCGCTGTCGTCCAGGCGGCGGACGCCGAGGTGGTCCGGGTCGGTGCGCTGCGCGCGCCGCAGCGCAAACCGGACGGAACCCTGATCGGCGACGTCGGCTGCATCGAGCGTCTGGCGGACACTCTGACGATCCCGCCGCCGGTGATCTCACCCCTGTTCGGTGTGCACCGGTCGGAGCTACGCCCGGGGGAGTACGAGATCGATGCTGAGGGGGACGGTGCGTGAAGTGGGAGGCTGAAAAGGAACGCTGGCGGAATGCCGGACTGGCCGCGGCCCTGACCGTGATCCTTCCCTTGCTGCTGGCCTTAGCCGTCGGCAGCCTGCGGCGGTCGTTCGGGCCGCGCGACCCTTCGGTGCTGCTGTGGTGGCCCGAGGAGATGACGACCCTGATCGCCTTCGCCATTTCGGCCTCCATCGTCGTGGGCCTGGGGACCGGTATCATGGTGCTGGCACGCCGCAACATGGCGTGGTGGAAGGTGGGACGCTGGTCGTGGGCGGTGACGGTGCTCGTCATGCTGGCGGCGGTGGCGGCCTCGGCTCGAGCCGAGGTGCGGGTCTATGCCGACCGGATCGTCATTTCGGACGAGCACGGCGCCCGGGAGACCGTCCCCATGGCGAGCGCGACCGGCGTCGGCGTCTGGTGCGATGTCATCAGGCGCAAGCGGAAGGCCGATGTCGCGACCCTGGATTACGCCATCCACTTCCCGGACCGGAGCGTTTCCCTGCGGCCCGGGCTGGGCAGCGTTTCGCGGGACACCGCGCGGATTTGGTTCCACAAAATCGAGGCGCTGGATCGTGAGGTTCTGTCCGCGCTTCCACACCAGTCTGCCGGCTCCGCCGGGCATGACGTCGGCTGCATCCGGGCTCTGAGACGCGAACTCGGCGAGCCGGATTTCACGGCGGCCCGGCGCATGCTGGGCATTACGGAAGCCGACCTCGCCCGCTATTACGCCGAGCCGCATGAGGCGTGGAGCCGCGATACGGCCTCGTCGCATTGAGCGTCTGACGGATGGCTGTTTCCGAAAAGACCTACATCCGGTTCGTCTGCTTCAAGACAGTTGGGCGTCAGCGCAGTCGGCTGGGCCTGTTCGCGGCGATCCATGAGGCGGTCGAAAGCGAGCACGCCGAAAGCTGGGCCATCGTTGAGGCGCGGAGCCAGAGCAGTTGGTTCAACGCCAGTCTGGCGCTTCCCGAGAGCTTTTCGACCGGCGGGCAAAAGGGATACGGCCAGCCGGGGCTGTCATGGTTCAAGCCGTCCGCGACGGAGCATATCCGCCGCATGCACGCGCTGAAGATCGCGCTGGAGGCCTGCGGCATCCACGTCGAGGTGCTGACGACCCGCGACCCCGGCGTGATCGTCTGGCAGGATGAGCATCAGGTGGTCGCCGAACCGCGCGGCCGGACGTTCTGAGCAGGACCATGCCCGCTGAACCCAAGACCCGTCCCACCGACGCCTCCGTGCCGGACTTCATCGCGGCGGTGGAGAACACGCGTCGGCGCGCCGACGCGGAGGCGATCAACGCCCTGATGACCGAGGTGTCGGGTGAGCCCGCCGTGCTGTGGGGGCCGTCGATCATCGGCTACGGCAGCTATCGCGGACCCACTGGAGACTGGCCGATCATCGGCTTCTCGCCGCGCAAGGCCAATCTGGTTCTCTATGTCTGGCGCGACTTCGACGGGGCGGACGACCTGCTGGCCCGACTGGGCAAGCACAAAACGTCCGTGGGCTGCCTGTATGTGAACCGGTTGGACGATCTCGATCCCGCCGTCCTGCGCGAACTGGTCGAGCGGTCGGTGGCGCGTATGCGGGCCGCAAACCCCGGCGCGTCGGGTTGCTGAAAAGCCCCCCTATCGCGCGTCCTCGACCGGCGCTATCACGCCGCCGTGAACCCGACAGCGCCCCCCGTGAATCCTGCTCATCGCCGCTTTGAGGCGCTGGATTCCCTGCGCGGGGTCTGCGCCATCCTGGTGGTCATGTTCCACATGCCGGTGGCCAGCCACTGGCGGGACTGGGGGCTGATCCAGCACAGCTATCTGTTCGTCGACTACTTCTTCGTCCTGTCCGGCTTCGTCATCGCCCACGCCTATTCGCAGCGGCTGAAGACGCCGACCGACGCGGGGCGGTTCATGGTGCGGCGTCTGGGCCGGGTCTGGCCGCTGCACGTGCTGGTGCTGGCGGCCTACATCGGGCTGGAGCTTTGCCGCCTGTGGTTCCACTTCGACAGCGTGACGCCGTTCACGCGCGACCGGTCGGTGGAGGCGATCTTCTCCAACCTGCTGCTGATCCAGGCCTACAATATCCATCCGTCCCTGACCTGGAACGGGCCGTCGTGGACCCTTAGCGTCGAGGTCGGCTGCTATGTGGTCTTCGCCCTGCTGCTGCTAGCGACGCCCAAGGTGTGGCGCTGGATCGGGGCGGCGCTGGCGGTGGTCGGGGCGGTGATCGTCCTGACCCAGAAGGGCTATATGAACACCACCTATGACTTCGCCTTCCCGCGCGCGGTCTACGGCTTCTTCCTGGGCAGCCTGCTGCAGGGCTGCTGGACCCGCATCCCGCGCCTGAAGGGGCATGCGGCGACGGCGCTGGAGATCGCCGCCGTGATCGGCGTCTGCGTCTTCATCGGCTATGCGACCGGGGCGACGACCATTCTGGTGACCCTGTTGTTCGTCGCGGCGGTCTGGGTCTTCGCGGGCGAGGACGGGGCCCTGTCGCGCCTGCTGGACGCCAAGCCGCTGGTCACCCTCGGGCGCTGGTCGTTCGCCATCTACATGGTGCACATGTTCGTCCTGGTGGTGACCATCATCATCGCCCGCAAGCTGGACTGGATGCCCGCGCGTCGGATCGACTTCGGCTCGGTCTGGCTGAACGACCTGTTCGGCGTCGGCCTGTTCGGCCTGATCGTCGTCCTGGCCGTGCTGGCGCACAAATTCGTCGAGCAACCGGCCCAGCGGATGATCGACCGCTGGACCAAGCCGAAAGCGGCTTAAGCCGCCATCCGGAAGTCCGCGGCCGGATCGAAGGCCGGACGGGCCTCGTCCCACAGGGCGTCTTCATCGGCGTAGCGGGCCGACTGGCGGGCGTCGATCACGTCGATCACCTGTTCCTCCAGACGATCCCAGATCACGGCCAGACCGGTTTCGGTGTCGCAGGGAACGATCAGGTAGCGGCTGGCGGCGACCTGGGCGGCGGGTTGGAAGCGGGCCATCTGTGAACTCCGTGAAGCGTGTGTCGCTGTCGATGAATTGAACTCTAAAACAGCGTTGCGTCATTTTTGGTCGTATGCTCTGGTCCGGGCATGAGATTTGACAAGGCAGCTCTGGTTCTGGATCTCGCGCGGCGCATGGCGGCCAGCGCCGAGGGCCTGACCATGGAAGACATGATGCGCGAGACGGGCACGGCCCGGCGCACCGCCGAGCGCATCCGCGATGCGGTCGTGGTCCTGTTCCCGCAGGCGGAGGAGGTGTCCGACCCGCCGTTCAAGCGCTGGCGCATCCGTGGCGGCCTGTCGGCCTTCGAACAGGCGCCGACCGCCGAGGAGCTTATCGAGCTGACCCGGGCGGCGCAGGGGCTGCGGGCGACCGGGGAGCCGGCCCGGGCCGAGGCGCTGGAGGGGCTGGAGCGCAAGCTGAAGTCGGCCGTCCGCTCGACCACCCTGAATAGGCTGGCTCCCGATCTGGAGGCGCTGGTCCGGGCCGAGACCCTGGCCGTGCAGGCAGGGCCGCGCGCCTCCGCCGACGAACTGGTGCTGGCCGAGGTGCGTCAGGCGGTGCTGGCGGGTCAGCCGCTGGGCTTCATCTACAGCCGCCCGGGGGCAGAGGCGCGGCGTCGGGTCATGACGCCCTGCGGCCTGATGTTCGGGCGCGCCAACTATCTGGTCGCCGCCGAGCCGGAGGGCGGGGCGATCAAGACCTTCCGTCTGGACCGGATGAGCGCCGTCAAGGCCGAGCCGGGCGTGGCCGTGCCGCCCGCCGGCTTCGACCTGCAGGTCTTCGCGGGCCAGTCGTTCGGCATCTATCAGGACGCCATCGAGGATGTGGAGCTGAGGATCACGCCCGACGGCGCCGCCGAGGCGCGTGGCTGGCGTTGGCACCCGACCCAGACCGTCGAGGATCTGGCCGACGGCGGCGTCACGGTCCGCTTCCGCGCCTCGGGCATGCGTGAACTGGCCTGGCACCTGTTCACCTGGGGTGAGCAGGTCGAGATCGTCGCGCCCGAGCGGCTGAAGACCGTCATGGCGGAGGAACTGGCCGCCGCCTCCCGCGCCCTCGCGCGGTCGCAAGCGTGACGAAAGCTTAAGCTGACGCCTCCGACGCCCCATGGCTACGCTTCGGGCTGTACAGGGGAGTCCTCCATGCGTTCCGTTCTTCTCGCCGTCTGCGCGACCGCCGCCCTGCTGACCGGATGCGCCACCGCCTCCGCTTCGGTGGAGGCTGAAAAGCGGGTTCCGCTGGTGACCGTCAGCCGTGACGGCGAACGCTGGACCGCCGACTTCACCCTGCCGTCCGACTCGCCGACCTGGGTCTTCATGCGCTCGGCCCTGGCGCGCGAGACGGGCAAGCCGTGGCGGGAAGGGCAGTGGGCGGTCGAGACGCCGGGCGTTATCCTGGAACGGCGCGGCCATTTCGACATCCTGCGCGTCGCCGACGGTGGTCCGGTCCCGCGCAACCTGCGCATCCGCATGACGCCCAAGGCTGAGGATCTGAACGCCGACTATGATCCGGCCCTGATGTTCACCGACGGTTCGGCGGCGCTCTACGCTGGGCATTTCACCGTCTTCCCCATCGCCTCGCCCGAAGCGGCGGAGGCCCTGCCGATGGACCTGAACGAGGCCGATATCGACGCCGACAACTCGCGCATCACCTGGCGCGACGCCGCCGGTCCAGTCCTGTTGGAGGGCGAGCGTCAGGCCGCGCCGGTGTCCGAGCGCAGCAACACCTATGTGCTGTTCGGTCAGGCCGCGCTGGTCGACAGCCCGCGTCTGGCGACGGTCATCGATCCGGGCCTGCCTAGCTGGCTGGGCGATGAGATCAAGACCTTCGCCCCGCGCATCGCCGCCTACTACGCCGAGCGGCTGGGACCAGGGCAGACCGACAAGCCGACCATCATGGTCAGCTGGAACGGCCCGACGCCCCAACGGCGCAGCATGGGCGGCAGCGTCCTGCCGGGCCTGATCATCATGGCCTTCGAGGGGGACAATGTCGTCGCCCTGTCCACCGAGATGCGCGACCATGCCCGCTGGTTTATCGGCCACGAGAGCGCGCATTTCTGGCTGGGCCAGACGGTGGCCTATGAGTTCTCGCGCGACGCCTGGATCACCGAGGGCGGGGCGGACCTGATGGCCATGCGGGCGCAGGCCGTGCTGAGCCCTACCTATGATGTCTTGGCGGCCCTGCAGGAGGAGGTGGACGACTGCACGACCTTGGCGGTCAAACCGGTCGCCTCCGCCAACCAGCGCAGCGAGCACCGCGCCTACTACGCCTGCGGCGCCGTCTTCGCCCTCGCCGCCGAAGCGGCGCAGAAGCGGGCCACGGGCGGCGACTGGTTCGACTTCCTCAAGCCGTTGATCGACGCCAACCGCGAGGACGGCAAGCTGAGCCGCGCCGAATGGCTGGAGGCCCTGCTTCAGGTCACCGGTGATCCGGACGTCCGGCGCGAGATCGACACGCTGCTGGATGAGGGGGCGCAGAACCCGGCGGAGCTGATCGCCCGCCTGTTCGACCGGACGGGCGTCGCCTACCGGATGGAGGGCGGGAAGGTAAAGCTGGTCTGAGCGGCCCCTATCGGCGCCCGCGCAGTCCTGCTTCGACATGGCCCCGGAACTCGCTGAGGGCCTCCTCAAGTGGAGCGGCCTGCACGAATGGCCACGGACTCACCGACTTCGACCAGTCGTCCACCGCCGGCGCCCGATCCACCGGCGGGGCGGCGCGTTCGGCGCAGGGATGGCGGTGGCACAGGCGACAGGCGGGGCCGATGGGGGTGACCTCCGGCGCGGCCAGATCGAGCCCTCGGGCGTGGATCAGGCGGCGGGCGTGCTTCAGCTCGCACCCCAGGCCGATGGCCAGGTCGTGGCCCTCGGTGAAGGCGTCGCGGCCCTGACGTTCGACCGTCCGGGCCAGGGTGAACCAGCGGCCACCATCCGGCGTCTCGATGATCTGGGTGACGATCCGGCCGGGCGTGCGGAAGGCGCTGTGCAGCCGCCAGCGCGGGCAGGCGCCGCCGAAGCGGGAGAAGGGAAAGGCGCCGGAGGCGAAGCGCTTGGAGATGTTCCCCGCCTGATCGACGCGCATCAGGAAGAAGGGCACGCCCCGTGCGGTCGGGCGCGACAGGGTGGTCAGCCGGTGCGCCGCCTGTTCGAAGCTGACCCCGAACCGGGCCTCCAGCCGCGTCAGGTCATAGCCGTTGGCTTCGGCCGCCGCGTGGAAGGCGCCGTAGGGCATCAGAATGGCGGCCGCGAGCGTATTGGTCAGCGCGACCTTCAGCACACGTCGCGTCGCATCGTCCGGCATGTCGGCTGAGGCCGTCAGCGCGGTCAGTTCGGTATCATGCTCGGCTAAGGCCAGCTGGAAGGCGACGGCGAAGGCGCGGGAGGAGGGGCCCAGCGTCTCGGACAGGTGCAGGCGCCTGCGATGCGGATCGTAGCGGCGCGTCCACTCGACCATCACATCGTCGGGCAGGGTGCGGACCGTCAGCCCATGGCGGGCCTGCAGCCGTGCGCGGGCGCGGGTCTCGAAGGTCTCGCCGGGCGTTTCCGTCTCCAGCTCGGCGGCCAGTCGCTCGCCCAGCGCATCCAGTTCGGGGAAGTGGTTCTGGCGCGCCTGCACGAAGTCGCGGACGCGGTCGGCGGGCGTTTCGTCGCCTCCGCCACCCGCGATGTCGGCCTCGGCCCGCTCACGGGCGCGCCGGTCGCTGAAGGCGCGATACAGGCGCAGGACGGCGTCGGCGACGGCGGGCTGGTCCTCGGCCAACTGGACGATCTCGTGCCGGGGCACGGCCAGACCCTGAAACACCGGATCGGCGAAGGCCTCGGACAGGGTGGCCTCTGACGCCGGGCCGCCGGACTGGCCCAGCGCCCGCAGGTCCACGTCATAGGTCTCGGCCAGACGCAGCAGCAATTGGGCCGAGACGGGCCGCTGGTTGCGCTCGATATGGTTCAGATAGCTGGGGGACACGCCCAGATCGCCGGCCATGGCCGTCTGGGTCAGGCCCAGATCCCTGCGCAGCCGCTTCAGGCGGCCGCCGAGGAACAGCTTTCGGTCGGCGGTGTCCATGACTGCACGATGTCACAAAATGACTTAACAGCAAGTGTCATGTTGTGACTGAATGACGCGATAGGTCCGCCTCGATCTGTGTCTTTTGTGACTGTGGCGTGTTTCCTTCCCGTGACCCGCCGCGCATCGACGGCCCACAGGACAGAGACCCGCCATGACCACCTTCGCCGATCTGGTTCCGTCGCCCAAAGGCCGCTTTGACGGCATCGAGCGCCCCTACACCCCGGAAGACGTCCTGCGTCTGCGCGGTTCGGTGCCGATCACCCATACGCTGGCCGAGCGCGGCGCCAACCGGCTGTGGGAACTGCTGCACACCGAGCCGTTCATCAACGCCCTCGGCGCCGTCACCGGGAACCAGGCCATGCAGATGGTCCGCGCCGGCCTGAAGGCCATCTATCTGTCGGGCTGGCAGGTCGCCGCTGACGCCAACACCGCCGGCGCCATGTATCCGGACCAGTCGCTGTACCCGGCCAACGCAGCGCCCGAGCTGTGTCGCCGCATCAACCGCACCCTGCAACGTGCCGACCAGATCGAGCACGCCGAGGGCGGCGCCAAGCGCGACTGGTTCGTGCCCATCGTCGCTGACGCCGAGGCCGGCTTCGGCGGGCCGCTGAACAGCTTCGAGATCATGAAGGCCTTCATCGAGGCGGGCGCCTCGGGCGTCCACTTCGAAGACCAGCTGGCCTCCGAGAAGAAGTGCGGCCACCTGGGCGGCAAGGTCCTGATCCCGACCCAGGCGCATGAGCGCAACCTGATCGCCGCCCGTCTGGCCGCCGACGTCATGGGCACGCCGACCATCACGGTCGCCCGCACGGACGCCGAAAGCGCCCAACTGATCACCTCGGACATCGACGAGCGCGACCAGCCCTTCATCGACCGCGACAACCGCACGCCGGAAGGCTTCTTCCGCCTGAAGGAAGGGACTGGACTGGAACACTGCATCGCGCGCGGCCTGAGCTACGCCAGGATCGCCGACGTCCTGTGGTGGGAGACCTCGCACCCCGACCTCGACGACGCCCGCAAATTCGCCGAGGCGATCCAGAAGGAGCACCCCGGCAAGCTGATGGCCTACAACTGCTCGCCGTCCTTCAATTGGAAGGCCAAGCTGGACGACGCCACCATCGCCAAGTTCCAGCGCGAGCTGGGGGCCATGGGTTACAAGTTCCAGTTCGTGACGCTGGCCGGCTTCCACAGCCTGAACAACGGCATGTTCGAGCTGGCCGACGGCTACCGCGATCGCGGCATGGCGGCCTATTCCGAGCTTCAACAGCGCGAGTTCGCCAACGAGGCCCGAGGTTACACCGCCACCCGCCACCAGCGCGAGGTCGGCACCGGCTACTTCGATCAGGTCGCGACCGTCATCTCGAACGGCCAGTCGTCCACCACCGCCCTGAAGGACTCCACCGAAACCGCGCAGTTCGTCGCGGCTGAATAGACAAGGAGAGTGAGAATGGAACCGCTGCAAACCACCTCGGCCATCATCGACTTCTGCCTGGCCCCGCTGAACCTCGACAGCCAGACGGAGGCCGAGCGCGAGGTCCGGCGTCGGCTCGAGCATGTAATCAAGACGTTCCGGGCCAAGGCGACCCAGCCGGTTAGCGTCGACTTCTCGTCCATGCCGTCACAGGTGATCAACGAAGCCGCCCACGGCTACGAATAGTCCCTCGGGAGGATAAGGAAGCGGTCGCCGTCTGGGATCAGGCGGCGATCGCGGCCTGAGCGGCGCGGGGCAGGGAAATGACCAGCTCCAGCAGCTCGCCCGCGTCGAAGGGCTTGGCCAGGTGACGGTCGGCGCCCGCCGCCTCCGCAGAGGCGATGTGCTCGGGCAGGGCGTTGGCGGTCAGCATTACGATCGGCGTGCGCTGCAGGCCCATGGCCAGTTCGTGCGTCCGGATCTCGCGGGTCGCGGTCAGCCCGTCCATGACCGGCATCTGCATATCCATCAGGATCAGGTCGTAGTCGCCGTCGCGCACGGCGTTCAGGGCCAGGGCGCCGTCCTCGACCGAGGTCAGGTCGATCTCGGCCTGGGCCAGGATCATCTCCACCACCTTGCGGTTCACCGGATGGTCGTCGGCCAGCAGGACGCGCAGGCGACGGTCGTCGCCCGCGGCCAGGGCCGAGTCCGCGCTGGTAACGGCGGCGGGCGCCTCGGCCAGGTGCAGCGGGATGGTCAGCATGAAGCAGGAGCCGCCGCCGGGCTCGCTCTCGCAGTCCAGCTCCCCGCCCATCATCTCGGCGAGCTGACGCGAGATGGACAGACCCAGCCCCGAACCGCCGAACTTGCGGGTGATCCCGCCGTCCGCCTGCTCGAACCGGCTGAACAGGCGGTTGCGCGTGTCGCTGTCGAAGCCGATGCCGGTGTCGTCAATGGAGAATCGCAGGGTCGGCTGACCCTTGCGCATCGGGCCGGGCAGGGCGGTCAGGCAGACGAAGCCCTGCTCGGTGAACTTGACCGAGTTGGAGACGAGGTTGGTCAGGATCTGCTTCAGGCGCACGACGTCGCCCTGGATCCAGCGGTCGACCTCGGGGGCGATCTCGACGAAGAACTGCAGACCCTTCTCGCGGGCCGAGGTTTCGTACAACTGGGCGGCTTCGCGGACGGCGCGGCCCAGGTCGAAGGCTTCCTCGTTCAGCTCCAGACGCCCGGATTCGACGCGGGCCAGATCGAGGATGTCGCTCAGCAGGACCTGAAGGGTGCGGCTGGAGGACTGGATCAGGTCCAGCATTTCCTTCTGCTGACCCGACAGGTCGGTGTTGGCCAGAGCCTGGGCCACGCCGATGACGCCGTTCAGGGGCGTGCGGATCTCGTGGCTCATATTGGCCAGGAACTGGCTCTTGGCGCCGTTGGCGGCCTCGGCGGCGTCGCGGGCCTCGGCCAGCACACGGGCCTGATGCTTCAACTCGGTGATGTCGGTGCAAATGGTGACGATGCCGCCCGCCACGGTGCGGCGGTCCGAGACGCGCAGCCAGCGGTCGCCGCTGATGTGCTGCTCCATCGTGGTCGACAGGGCGGCGCGGGTGACCATGCGCTCGTTGATCCACGCCTCCTCGCGGCCGATGGCGTCGGCGTAGAGGCCGCCGTCCAGCCCGATCTGGATGACCTCGCGGAAGGTCATGCCCTTCTGCAGGGTGCTCTCCAGGCCCGGATTCACCAGGGCGTAGCGGGTGTTCCACAGCATCAGCCGGTCTTCGGCGTCGTAGAAGGCCAGGCCGTCGGGCAGGGCCTCGATGGCCTGACGCAGCTGGCCCAGGGCGCTGGCGCGGGACAGCCACCACATCCAGATGGCCGCGCCGGCGATGATGCTGATGCCCAGCACCATGGCGGAAATGACGGCGATCATCACGCCGCCGGACAGGGACCAGACGGTGCTCTCGACGGCGGTTTGCGGCTCCAGCGTCATCGCGCTCATGGCGCCGAAATGCAGGATGACGACCGCGAGAGCCCCCGAGGCGCCCGAGATGAACCGGCGCCAGCCGGCGCGGCCGTAGAGGAAGGCGGACGTCAGGGAGGCCAGCAGGACAGCGGTCAGCACCGACAGGGCGACCAGCCTCGGGTCCCAGACGATCAGGCCCGGCAGCTCCATCGCCGCCACGCCGAGGAAGTGCATGGCGCCGACGCCCGAGATGGCCAGGGCGGCGCCGAGGCCGCGATAGACCGGCGAGGGGCGGTACAGGGCCGTCATGGAGGCCAGGCCGATGCTGGCGAAGGCCATGAAGAAGGATGCGATGGTCGACCAGACGGCGTAGCGGACCTCGGCGCCCGCGTCGTAGCCCTGCATGGCCAGGAAGTGGGTCGAGAAGACCGCCAGACCACCGGTGAAGGCGGCCAGAAGCATCGTATTGCGACGGCGTGCGCCGATGGCGGCGCGGGCGCGGCCCAGCAACTGGTACGCGGTGCCCACGCCAAAGACGCAGATCACACCGGCGGCCAGCGTCCAGCGCCAGTCATGCTGGAATGCGATGCAATACAGTATGCGGTCCAAGACGCCCCCCTTCGAACCGCACTATCCCGGAAAGGGGTGAAGAAAGCGTGGGCATATGTACGCTAACCGAAAGGATCAGCCCGCGTCGGCGACCGCCATCGCGAACTCGTGGCCCATAACCTTTACGGGATTGACCTGCCGGTCGCCGCGGCGGACCTCGAAATGCAGGTGGGGGCCGGTCGAACGGCCTGTGGAGCCGACAAGGCCGATGCGCTGGCCGCTGGTCACGGCGTCGCCGCTGGCGACGTCGATGCGGCTGAGGTGGCCGTAGAGGCTGCTCATGCCGTTGGGATGCTGGACCTCGATGAAGCGGCCATAGCCGCCGGCGTCGTAGCCGGTGCGCAGGACGCGCCCCTCGGCGGCGACGCGGACGCCGGTGCCGGTGGGAGCGGCGATGTCGACGCCATCATGGTGGCGGGCGGCGCTGCCGGGCAGGCGGCGCATGCCGAAGGCCGAGTTGACCCCGTAGCCGCGCACGGGCTCCTGGAAGGTGATCATGCGCATGACCGGACCGGCGGCGGTGGCCACGGCGGTGACGGGCGGGGCTTCCGGCACGGCGAAGCCTTCGTCGGTGGCGGCGGCGGGCGTCAGCGGGGCGGCGGCCATGGCGAGGATGGCCACGGCGCCGAGGACGGCGGCCTGGCCGGAATGGAGGAGGAACGACCGGGCGGTCGGCAACAGGCGTCGCATGGGCGGCGTCGGCTCCGTCTTCGGCTCGGGAGAGCGGGAGTGAGGGCGCGGCGGCAGCGCCGCATCCAGGGCGCGACCGGGCTCCGCGCCTCGGGAAGACGGGCTGATAGGGGCAGGGCGGGGCGACTTTGGGGCGCCGGGGGCGGCAGGACGTCGCAGGGCGGCAACGAAAAGGGGCGCGCGGCCTTGGCAGGCCACGCGCCCCGGTAGTCGGTCTGGCGAAGTCCCTACTGCAGCGAGATGCTGTAGGTCAGCGCGCCCACGTGGCTGTCGGCATGGTCGCCGAAGCGGCCGCGGTAACCGAAGGTCAGCTTGCCGGGGCCCATGTCGGCCTCGACCCCGGCCGATGCCAGGATGGAGCCGCCGAACGGGTCCTCGATCTCGCGCTCGAGGATCTGGGCCGGGTTGCCCAGGATGCCGACGCGAACGCCGTCGCTGCTGTCGGCGAAGCTGTCGCGGTAGCCGCCCTCGACGAAGAAGTTCATGCCGTCGCCGCCGCCCTCGGCCCGCAGGGTGATTTCGGCGCTGGCCGATTGCACGGTGCGGTCCTGATAGGCGTACTGGGCGGCGATGCCCTGCTCGTTGTAGCCGTCGACGTCGGTCGTCCCCCAGGCGATGGCGGCGCGAGGCGAAAGGGCGATGCCGCCCATGTCGAACCACAGACCGCCCTGGACCCGGGCGCCGATGCTGCCGCCGCTGGTGTCGCCGGTGTGGATGACCGGGGCGAGCGCGGTCTGGCGGGTGATGTCGTCATACTTGTCGACCCCGCCGCCGGCGGCGGCGCCGAGGAACATGTTGCCCGAACGCCAGCCGACCCAAGCGTCGACGGCGTAGGTCTGGACGTCGAGCTTCATGGCGCCCGCCTCGACGTCGGCGGTGCGGAAGGTCCCGGAGACGCCGAAGCGCAGGCTGTCCGAGATGACGTGATCCAGACCGACGCGTCCGCCCCAGCCGGTGGCCTTGGACGAGGCGACGGCGCCGCGTGCGTCACTCTCGACGCTGTCGGCGAGGACGCCGAACGTCATGTGGGTGCCGGGCTCCCACGCACCGCGCCCGGCGAAGGTCTCGGTGGCGAGGTCGAGCAGGTCCTCGCGCTGGCGGAAGGCGGTTTCGCCCTGCACCGTCGCCTGGGCGCCGAGGTCGCCATAGTAGAGGTAGTCGTTGGCCAGCTGGGCGATCATGCGGTGACCGGCCGCCGTCGGGTGGACGCCGTCCCAGTACAGATAGCCGTCCGGGTTGGAGCAGACGGTGACCCCATTGAAGCAGGACTGGGTGACGTTGGTCAGGCCGAAGCGGGCCGGGTTGGCCGCGAGCGGGTCGCTGATCTTGTACAGGTCCATAAGGATGATGTTGGTGTTCGGCTGGCCCGCCGCGGTGGTCATCAGCCGGCTGAGCAGGGCGCTGTTGAACTGCTGGCCCGAGAAGTCGGCGAGGGCGGCGGCGTTGGCGCCGAGGGCCGAGAACTGGGGCGTGATGCCCAGCCGCGGCAGGTTGGAGACGAGGATTGTCCCGGCGCCGCGGGTGGCGATGTCGTTGACGATGAAGTTCACGTCGGTGGCGGCGGCGTTGATGACCGTCTGCATGGCGCCGGTCGGGTTGGCCGAGGCGGCGGCGGTCGGGAAGGCCTGGAAGATGTTGTTGGCGCCGCCCAGGACGCTGACGAGGTCATTGCGCCCGAAGGTGCCGCCCGCGCCGGTGTAGGCGGCCAGCTGGTTGCGCATGCCCGGAGGGCTGAGCGCGGTGTCCGTGCGGGCGCCCCCGAAGGCGTAGTTGATGCTGCCCGTCACCGGTGCGCCGGCGGCGAAGCGACCGGCGTTGAAGCCCAGCAGTTCGGTGAACACCGGCCCGTTGGAGAAGCGGCCCTGGAAGTAGGGCGGCGAGGTGGGGGTGGCGCCCCCGCTGGCGGCGTAGAGGTTGCCGTTGTCGCTGAGGCTGTCGCCGAAGACGACAAGGCGGTTGTAGGTCTGGGCGCTGGCCGTCGAGGCGATGGCCCCCATGGCGGCGACCGTCAACGCAGCGGCGGCCGCGTTACGCAGAAAACGAGACATCGATGTTCCTCCCATCGGTCGTCATGGTGCGACCGTTAACCGCACTGTGCGCTCGTTTCGCGCGTACGCAAGATGCCCCGAGGGAAGCTTTCTCCTCTGTTTTCAGTAGAGCATGCGGAAACGCAGCGTCCCGGCCACGCCCCGCAGGGTTTGCACCGCGTCCGGATCATAGTTCCGGTCGACGTCGGTGATGACGTAGCCGGTCCTTTCGTCCGTCTTCAGATGTTGTCCGAGGATGTTCAGACCGGCCTCGGCGACGGCGCGGTTCAGGTCGGCGAGCACGCCCGGCTGATTCCGGTGGATGTGCAGGATGCGGTGGGCGCCCGAGACCTCGGCCAGCTGCACATTCGGCAGGTTGACGCAGAAGGTGGTGTCGCCCCGGTTGAGGTAGGCCAGCAGGCGTTCGGCGGCGAACTCGCCGATGGCTTCCTGGGCCTCTTCGGTGGAGCCGCCGATGTGGGGCGTCAGGATGACGTTCTTCAGGCCCCGCAGGGGGCTGTCGAACGGGTCGGCGTTGGTGGCGGGCTCCTCGGGGAAGACGTCCACCGCCGCGCCGCCGATGCGGCCCGAGCCCAGCGCCTGCGCCAACGCGCCGACATCGACGATGTGGCCGCGCGACAGGTTCAGCAGCAGGGCGCCGGGTTTCATCTTCGCGAACTGGGCGGCGCCGATGACATTGGCGTTGTCGCCGCGTCCATCGACATGGAGGGTGACCACGTCGCTTTCGGCCAGCAGGGCGTCGAGCGAGGACATGCGGCGGGCGTTGCCCAGCGCCAGCCGCTCGGTCAGGTCGTGGAAGATGACCCGCATGCCCAGCCCCTCGGCCAGCACCGACAGCTGGCTGCCGATGGCGCCGTAGCCGACGATGCCGAGGGTCTTGCCGCGCAGCTCGCGCGAGCCGGTGGCCGACTTGTTCCATTCGCCCCGGTGCATGGCGGCGGACTTGTCCGGCACGTCGCGCATCAGGTTGATCATCACGCCGACGGCCAACTCCACGACGGAACGGGTGTTGGAGTAGGGGGCGTTGAAGACGGCGACGCCGTGGTCGGAGGCGGCGGCGAGGTCGATCTGGTTGGTGCCGATGCAGAAGGCGGCGACGGCCATCAGGCGGTCGGCGGCGGCCAGAACCCGCTCGGTGACCATGGTCTTGGAACGGATGCCGAGGACGTGGACGCCCTTGATCCGCTCGATCAGCTCGTCCTCGCCGAGCGCGCCCTTGGCGGTCTCGACGGTGTAGCCCGCGTCCTCCAGCCGCTCGACGGCGGCGGGGTGGATGTTCTCCAGCAGCAGGATGCGCATGCGGCTGCGAGGGTAGGACCAGCGACCGGTCTCGCCCTCGGCGTGGAGCAGTTCGTCGATGGAATGGGCCTCGGCGTCGGCGGCGGCGACCACGGTGGGGCGGCGGACGATCTCGGTGAAGGCGTAGAAGCGGTCGGCGGCGCCGGCCAGCTTGACCTCGGCGTCGTTCCAGCCGTCGCCGACCATGACCACGGGCGAGGGCAGGTTCAGGGCCTTGATGACCACGGGCTTGCCGCCCTCGTGCGACAGGGGATTGGCGTCGTCGACGCCGGTGACGCGGCCGTCGGCGTCATAGATCAGGTCGTTGCACAGGACCCGGTCGGGGGCGACGCCGAGGCGTTCGGCGACCGGGGCGATGATCTCGCGGAAGCCGCCGGACAGGATGACGACGCGGTGGGCGTTGGCCTTGAAGAAGGCGAGGTTCTTGCGGACCGAGGGCGTGCCCTCGTCGAGGATGCGGTCGGCCAGGGCCTGCACATGGGCATGTGTGAGGGGCAGCAGGGCCAGACGGCGACGCAGGGCCTCGCCGAACGGCAGGTCTCCGGCCATGGCCTGATCGGTCAGGGCGGCGATCTCGGCCCGGACGGCGGCGGCGTCCGGCGAGCCTTCCAGCGCGATGTCGGCCAGGGCCTCGAGCGTCTCCACGCGGACGAGGGTCGAATCGAAGTCGAAAACATAGGTCGCGTCAGCCATGTCAGGACCTTGGCTCACCTTCGCAGTTGCAGCAACGGACGGGAGGGCTGTTGGCGAAAAACAGGGTGTGAACAGTGTAATTGGTGCAGATCGTCCACTTTGGAGAGACGGTCAAAATACACCGTCTAAACCGTCTATCCCGTCTATCGCCCCCAACGAAAACGCCGGTCGCTCCGCGAGGAACGACCGGCGATCAGTCTAACAGCCCGATGCGTCAAGATTGGACGTAGGGGGGAGTTGGGCGCCTCAGAACCGTCCGATGTTGCGAAGGCGGCTGTCGGGGCGGCGGGCGTCGAGGGCGGCGGCGCCGATGGCGGCGGCGACGGTGGCCAGGGCCAGGAGGGCGCCGCCCTCCTTGGCGTGGGTCCTGGCGTAGTCACCGGCGTCCTCGGCGTAGCGGCGGGCCGCCTTGCCGTGCTTCTTCAGGGCCTTGCGCGAGGATTTCTCGGTCTTCTTCCACCAGCGCGAGCCACGATCGCGGGCGTCGTCGGTGAGGTCATGGGCGCGCTCGCCCGCCTCGCTGAGGCTGTGGCGGACGGTTTCAGCGAGATCCTCGAAGCGGCCGCGCAGGCCGTCAGTATCAACCCATCCGCGCGGGTTGAGGCGACCGCGCAGGGCCTGGTAGCGGGTGGGGCCGGTGCGCTGGTTCAACAGCAGGGTGGCGAGGCCGACGCCGGCCAGCACCGCGACGACGCCGGTGGCGATGCCGGGGTGTTTGCGGACTTCGGCGAGGGCGGAGAACTGGCGAACCATCGGATAGTGAACCTCTTCATCGAGGCCGTCTTCGGTCGGGTCGTAGAGCCCGTCGTCGTCCGGCGCATAGGCGGAACCCTTGTCCCGCATCAGTGAAGGAGCGAACTTGGCCAGAAGAGGTTCCGCCACGCCGGGCAGGGCGTTGTAGAGGCTGGCGATCAGACGCCCGCCGCCGCCGACGGTGATTTCGCGGATCGGATGGGCGGCGCAATACAGGATGGTGTCCGCGGCCACCCGCGTCGCATAGACCGGCTGGGGGTTATGGACGGCGTAGCCGGTCAGATTGCGGGCGTGCTTGCTGTAAGGGGTGTCGAGGGCGGCGGGCTTGACCAGCGACAGGCTGATCGGGGCGTTGTCGCGCATGATCTCCATGCGCAGGGCGTTGGTGAAGCCCTTCACCGCGTGCTTGGAGGCCGAATAGACACCCTGCACCGGCAGGGGCGCGTCAGACAGGATGGAGCCGACGTTGATGATGGCCCCGCCCCACGGACGGTCGCGCAGGCGCTCGGCGGCGACGAGAGAGCCGTTCACCACGCCCCAGTAGTTGGTCTCGAACAGACGGCGCTGGTCGGCCAGGGTGGTGTCGCGGATCGGACCGAAGATCGAGACGCCGGCATTGTTGATCCAGGTGTCGAAGCCGCCGAACAGGCGCTGGCATTTGTCGGCGGCCTCGATCAGGGCGTCATGGTCGGCGACATCGGCCACGGCCCAGGCGGCGCGGGCGCCGGTGGCCTGAAGCTCCTCGCAGAGGGCCTGGAGGTCCTTCTGGCCGCGGGCGATGAGGAAGACGTGCGCCCCGGCCTTGGCCGCGCGCCGCGCCACCGCCAGACCGATTCCCGAGGTGGCGCCGGTGATGACGATCACCTGCTTGTTCAGGGGCTTGAGGTGGGCTCTGGACATGAAATCACCGACCGGAAAGCGATGGGGCATCTTACGCCTGTTCTGCCGGGGGAGGGCAAGGGCGTGGGTGTGGGGTGTGGGGTGTTGGGCGTCGTTCTCCCCTTGAGGGAGAAGGGTGATGCAGAGCGGTGATGAGGGGGCCTTATCATTGCCCCTTCGGGCCCCTATCTAGCCGCCTTCGTATTTCTGACCGAGGACCGCCCGTGACCGATCACGCGCATACCCATGCCGCGACGCCCAAGGATTTGGCCGACAACCTCGCCGCCGCCTTCCAGATCGAGGGCTGGCCGGTGCGGGGACGTCTGGTGCGTCTGGGCGAGACCATCGACGCCATTCTGTCGGCCCACGCCTATCCGGAGCCGGTCGCGGCCCTGCTGGGCGAGGCCTGCGTGCTGGCCGCCATCCTGGGCTCGACGCTGAAGTTCGAGGGCCGCCTGATCGTGCAGGCCCAGGGCGACGGGCCGGTGCGCTATGTCGTGGCCGACTACGACACCGAGGGTCATCTGCGCGGCTATTGCCGGTTCGATCCGGACGAGGTCGCGGCGGTGTCGCAGGGCTTCGCGCGTCCCGGCGCCAAGACGCTGCTGGGCCAGGGCGTGTTCGTGATGACGCTGGATCGCGGTCCGGACTTCGAACGGACGCAGGGCATCACCCCGATCGAGGGCGAGAGCCTGTCGCTGGCCGCCGAGCATTACTTCCAGCAGTCAGAGCAGATCCCGACCAAGGTGCGTCTGGCCGTGGGCTCGGTGGAGACCGCCGAGGGCTCGCAATGGCGCGCCGGTGGGGCGCTGATCCAGCTGATCGCGGCGGATGACGCGCGCGGCTCGACCGAGGAGGTGTGGGATCGCTCGCGGGTCCTGTTCCAGACCCTGGCCGACGACGAGCTGATCGACCCGACGATCACGCCGGAGACCCTGCTGTTCCGCCTGTTTCACGAGGACGGGGTGCGGCTGGAGGATGCGCGTCCGCTGACGGCCCAGTGCCGCTGTTCGAAGGACCGGATCAGCGCCGTGCTGACCTCGTTCAGCCCGGCCGAGCGAGCCGAGATGATCGAGGACGACGGCAAGATCCGCGTGACCTGCGAATATTGCGCGACGGTCTATGAGCTGGAGCCGGAGGCGATCAGCCCGGCGGACTGACGTCCGAACCTGAACGCGAGTTCACTGGCCAATGGGCGCTGGAGGATCAATCCTGCGCGCATGATCACCGCCCTGACGCTCGCCCTCAGCCTGCTGGTCGCCGACGACGGCGGGCGATGTCGGCTTGAAGGCGAGTCGCGAAGCTGGACCGCCGGCGCTCTCGAGGCCTGGGATCGGCTGGACCGGGAGCGGCTGCATACGCCCCGGCCGGTGACGCCGAGACTGGTGCTATTCGATCAGGACTGTGTCTTCACCCTGACGGCGGATGCGGGCGGCGACTTCGCCGTGGGCGGCCGCACCTATGCGGTGACCGGCCAGGCGCATGACGGGACCGTGGCCTTGCCGGGCGGGGGCGAGGTCCCCGCGCGCAAACTGTCCTTCGCCTTTCCGACTGACGACGGCGGGATGAATTTCGTCATGGCCCTGCCGGCGATCTGGCGGGCGGATGCGTCGGAGGCGCGCGACCCGGGCCGGCTGGCCATGGTCGTCTTCATGCATGAGTTCGCTCACACCCAGCAGGGCGAGGGGCTGGGCCGGCGGATCGATGCCTTGGTCGCCCAGGGCCTGCCGCCCGAGATCGATGACGACATCGTCCAGACGCGCTTCCGCGATCAGGCCGACTATGTGACCGCCTTCGAGGCGGAGCGGGACCTGTTCCATGCGGCGGCGACGGCGCCGGACGCGGCGGAGGCGCGCCGTATGCTGGCGCGGGCGGCGGAAATGATGGCGGCCCGGCGCGCGCGATGGCTGGTCGGCGACGACGCCCTGCTGGCGACGGCGGACGATGTGTTTCTGACGCTGGAAGGGTCGGGCAACTGGGCGGCCTGGGCCTGGCTGGTCGACCCGCGCGGCGGGGCGCTGACGCCGGAAGCGGCGACGGCCTTCGTGCGCGGCGGACGCCGGTTCTGGAGCCAGGACGAGGGGCTGGGCGTCATGCTGGCGCTGGACCGGTTGACGCCCGACTGGCCCGCCCGCGCCTTCGGACCGGACGGCGAGACGGCGGACCGCCTGATCGCCCGGGCATTGGCGACGGGATCCTGACCGACCTCAGACGACCAGGAAGATGGCGTTGGCGAAATTGTGCAGGAGGACCGGCAGCAGCAGGCTGCCGGTCTTTTCGCGCAGCCAGACCAGCAGCAGGGCGGGGCCTCCGGTGAGGGCCATGGTCATGGCGTCGAAGGTGAAGGCGCCGTCGCTGTAGCCCAGCGCATGGGCCAGGCCGAAGGCGACCGAGCTGATCAGCGCGCCCCAACCCATCGGGGCGCCGAGGAGGCGCAGGGGCCGGGCGAAGGCTTCGTTCAGCATCAGCAGCAGGACGCCGCGATAGAAGAGCTCCTCGTCCAGCCCGGGCATGGTCAGCTGGAAGGCGAGGGTGTCGGCGTCGGTCCCCTGACCGGGGAACCAGAGGGCCAGGCCGAGGAAGAGGGCGATCAGGGCGCCGGACAGGATCAGGGCGCCCTTCAGCCCCTTGCGGTCCTGTTTCAGCGTCAGGCCGACGCGCTCGGCGCCGAAGAACAGGGCGACGACCAGCGACAGGGCCAGGGCCATGACCTTGCCCTCCCAGTTCCAGTCCGAGGGCCAGAACTGCAGGGGGATGTGGCCGTAGCCGCGCGTCAGCAGGGCGTCATAGGCGGCCATGAGCGCAAGGGCGCCGAGGAACCAGCCCCACTTCACCTTGCCGCGCAAGGCGACGGCCGCGACCAGCCCCATGGCCGCGGTCGCCCCGATCCATCCGCCCAGCACCATGATCGCATCCGGCATGTGTCACCCCCTCCGACGTTGTTCGGGGGAGAGGCGGCGAAGCGGCGCCGTGGATGCGCGGCGGAAGATGAAATCGCGGTAAGGCGGCGGCCCCTAGTACGCCAGCGCGATGCCGTCCTTGCGCATTTCGGTGGCCGCGCCGTAGGTCCAGCGACCGCCGGGATTCTGCTGCATGACCACGTTCTGGTAGCCGCCGAAGCCGCCGTTGGGGCCGCGCAGGACCCAGCCCATGGCCTCGAGTTGGGCCTTGGACGCCGCCGGGACGCCGGTCTCCAGATAGAGCAGGCCGACGCCTTCCGCCCGTTCGCCGGTGGGTTCGGACGAGCCCTCGTGCTGCCAGCGCGGGGCGTCGCCGGCCTCCTGCGGGTCGAGGCCGTAGTCGACCATGTTGATGATGATCTGGGCCTGTCCCTGAGGCTGCATGCCGCCGCCCATGACGCCCATGGCCATCCACGGGCGGCCGTCCTTGACCGCGAAGCCCGGGATGATGGTGTGGAAGGGCCGCTTGCCGGGGGCGTAGACGTTCGGGTGGCCGTCGGTCAGGGCGAACAGCTCGCCGCGATCCTGGAACATGAAGCCCAGGGTATTGCCCGCGCCGTCATCCGCCACGAGGCCGGAGCCCATGCCGCGGTAGTTGGACTGGATCCAGCTGACCATCATGCCGTCCTTGTCGGCGACGCTGAAATAGGTGGTGTCGCCTTGGGTCGGGGCGTCGCCGGGGAAGACGCGATCCATGACCCGGTCGGGGCGGATCAGGTCGGCGCGCTGGCGGGCGTACTCCTTGGAGTTCAGCCACTCGACCGGGGTGCGGCTGAAGCGGTCGTCGGCGAACCATTTGGCCCGGTCCTCGAAGGCCAGACGTTTGGCCTCGGCCTGATGGTGGATCGAGGCGGCGGACTGGAAGCCCATGGACTTCAGGTCGAACTGTTCGCAGACGTTGAGGATCTGGTTGGTCGACAGGCCCTGCGTATTCGGCCCGAGGCCGTAGACCTGAACCCCGCGATAGTCGGTGCGGATCGGCTCGACCCATTCGGTGCGGTGGGCGGCGAGGTCGGCGCGGGTCATCCAGCCGCCGATGCGACGGAAATAGGCGGCGATCGCATCGGCGATGGGGCCGTCATAGAAGGCGTCGCGCCCGTGCTCTGCGATCAGGCGATAGGTGCGGCCCAGATCGGGGTTGGCGAACATCTGGCCGACCTTGGGCGTGGCGCCGCCGGGGGCGTAGACCTTCTTGCGGTTGTCGTTCTCCTCGATGATCTGCGCCGAACGGTCGAAGCCCGCCATGTTGCGTTCGAGGTAGTAGGCGATGACCTGTGGCATCGGCACGCCCTCCTCGCACAGCTCGGCGACGGGCAGCAGGACGTCCTTCCACGGCAGCTTGCCATAGCGCTGGTGGGCGCTCCACCAGGCGTCCACCGTGCCGGGAACGTTGACCGTGACCGCGCCATAGGAGGGCAGGTGGCCGTCGGCCTTGGCCTTGGTGCGGGCGGTCTCCAGCGACAGGCCACGGGGGCTGTTGCCCGAACCGTTGAAGCCGACGACCTTCCGCTGGGCCGGGTCCCAAAGCATGCAGAAGGCGTCGCCGCCGATGCCGTTGGCGACGGGCTCGAGGAAGCCGAGCGCGGCGTTGATGGCGATGGCGGCGTCGACGGCCGAGCCGCCGCGCCGCAGGGTGTCGATGCCGATCAGGGTGGCGCGCGGATGAGCCGTGGCGGCGGCGCCGTTGGCGCCCCAGACGGTCGAGCGTCCAACGAATTTCGGCCCGGTGATGCGGTCGCCCATGCCGATGCCGGCATAGGGATCAGGGCGCGGCGCGGGCCGGGGCGGGGCGCCGGCGGGAGCCTGCTGCGGCGTCTGGCCCGGCGTCTGGGCCGAAGCGATGCCGCTCCCGGCCAGCAGGGCCCCGGCGGGCAGGGAGGACAGGAAGGTGCGACGACGCATCGGCAAACTCCACGAAATGTGCGGGGACCCTAGCGGGTCTAACGCGGGTGTGAAGGTTGTCCGTCGGCGGGAGACGGGGATCCGCCTTGCTTTGGCCGCCCTTGGAGCGCAGGGTGATCGTCGTCATCCTGCTGCTAACGCTCTGGTTTCCTTCGCTTCGTGCCGGAGATCATCTGCGATCCGACCCGAAGCCGACCGTGCACGATTCCGCGCCGGCGTTCTTCACTGGAAGCCTGACAATGTCGCCCATGAACCTCAAGCCGGCGTCTGTCGGCGGCTCGACTCCGCGCGCGGGGACGTGGTCATGACGACCCGTCACGATCAGGCGAGCGTTCTGCCTCTGCTGCAGCGTCCGATCGCCGTCTGGCTGGTTCTGGTCCCGATGCTGGTGCTGGTCGTCGCCCTGATCGGGGGGATCGTGCACAAGGACCGGGCGGCGCGGGCCGCTTTGGCGGAACACACCCTGCGCTACGAGGTGCAGGCCGAGGCCATCGATCAGGCCCACGCCAGGCGCACGACCGAGGAGCAGGCCCGACGCTCGGCGGCCATGCAATGAACCCTCCATCGACCTGGAGATTCCTATGGTCGAAGAGAATTTCGTCCGGCTGTATGCCAGGGACTTCGTCCACTGGCCTGGCGCAGCGAGATCGGCCAAGGCGTGGAAGAGCCCCTGCAGCGCCGGCCGAGGTGCGGCGCCACTCTGACCTGATGCGCATCCGCAAGGGCGCCGATCATCTTGTCGTCGTCATCGCCCGGCTGCGAGATGAGGCGGAGCGGTTCAACCCGCGCCTGTTGCAGAAGGGCGTCGATCCCGTCGACGCCGGGAAGCGGCACCGGACCTTCCTGCTGGACGTGGTCAAGCAGCTTTCGGCGGAGCCGGTGGATCAGGACACTTCGCTGGCGCTGTCGGGCATCAAGGCGCGGCGGAATCGTTGAGGCTGAAGTTCAGCCCCCCAGATCCAGCGAATAGCCGGCGGAACGCACGGTGCGGATCGGGTTGACGGTGCCTTCGACGTTCAGGGCCTTGCGGAGGCGGCCGACGTGGACGTCGACGGTGCGGGCCTCGACGTAGACGTCCGAGCCCCAGACGGCGTCCAGCAGTTGTTCGCGGCTGAACACCCGGCCAGGGTGCTGCATGAAGTGGTCGAGCAGGCGGAATTCGGTCGGTCCGAGGTGGATTTCGAGGCCGGCGCGGCGGACGCGGTGGGCGACGCGGTCGATGACGATGTCGCCGTGGTTGATGCGGTCGTCGGCCAGGCCCGGACGGATGCGGCGCAGGACGGCGCGGATGCGGGCCGTCAGCTCGGTCATCGAGAAGGGCTTGGTCAGATAGTCGTCGGCGCCGGTGTCGAGGCCGCGGACGCGGTCGGTTTCCTCGCCCCGCGCCGTGAGCATGATGATCGGCAGGTTGCGGGTCTCGGAGCGGCCGCGGATGCGGCGGCAGACTTCGATGCCCGACAGCTTGGGCAGCATCCAGTCGAGCAGGACCAGATCGGGCAGGCGCTCGTCGACCTGGAGCATGCCTTCCTCGCCGTCCGAGGCGACGACGACCTTGTAGCCCTCTTTTTCGAGATTGTAGGACAGCAGCGTCGCCAGCGCGTCCTCGTCTTCCATCACCAGAATATAGGGCTGCACGTCAGGCTCCGGTCTTCATCAGTCTCAGACGGTGGGCAGTTCGGCGTCGGTCTCGGGGTTCCAGCGCGGACGTTCGCCCGTGAACTCCAGACCGGTGATCTCATAGTGGATGGTCTCGGCGATGTTGGTCGCGTGGTCGCCGATGCGTTCCAGGTTCTTGGCCATGAACAGCAGGTGGGTGCAGGCGCTGATCGTGCGCGGGTCGCCCATCATGTAGGTCAGCAGTTCACGGAACAGGGCGTTGTAGTGCTCGTCGACCTCGTCGTCGGTGTTCCAGACGGCGATGGCGCGATCGACTTCACCGACCGCATAGGCGTCGAGCACGTCACGCAGGCGCATGGAGACCAGCTTGCCCATCCGCTCGATGGAGCGGGTGAGGGGCTGCATGGGCTCGCCCTCGGCCAGGATCAGCGCGCGCTTGGCGATGTTCTTGGCCAGGTCGCCGGTCCGCTCGAGATCCACCGCCAGCTTCATCGCCGACAGGGTCTTGCGCAGGTCGGAGGCGACCGGCTGGCGCAGGGCGATCAGGCGGATCGCCTTCTTCTCGATCTCGCGGTGCATGGCGTCCAAACGGACGTCACGCTCGACGACCGCTTTCGCCAGCGCCACATCGCGGCGAGCGACAGAATCGACGGCGTCCGCCACCTGAGCCTCGGCGAGGCCGCCCATGCGGGCGACTTCGGCGGTCAGCTGGTTCAGTTCGTCGCCGTAGGCCTTGACGGTGTGCTGGTTCATCAGCCGAAGCGCCCCGTGATGTAGTCGAGGGTGCGGCGTTCGCGGGGATTCGTGAAGATTTCCTCGGTCGGGCCGGTCTCGACCAGACGGCCGAGGTGGAAGAAGGCGGTGCGTTGCGAGACGCGGGCGGCCTGGGCCATCGAGTGGGTGACGATGACGATGCAGTAGCGCTCGCGCAGTTCGTCGATCAGTTCCTCGATCTTGGCGGTGGCGATCGGGTCCAGGGCCGAGCAGGGCTCGTCCATCAGGATGACTTCCGGCTCGACCGCGATGGCGCGGGCGATGACCAGACGCTGCTGCTGGCCGCCCGACAGGCCGGTGCCCGGGGCGTGCAGGCGGTCGGCGACCTCGTCCCACAGACCGGCGCGCTTCAGCGAGGCCTCGACGACGACGTCCAGGTCGGCCTTGGTGGCGGCCAGGCCGTGGATGCGCGGGCCGTAGGCGACGTTCTCGTAGATCGACTTGGGGAAGGGGTTCGGCTTCTGGAACACCATGCCGACGCGGGCGCGCAGCAGCACGGGATCGACGGCGCGGGCGTTGATATCCTCGCCGTCCATCTCGATCTTGCCGGTCACGCGGGCGCCGGAGATGGTGTCGTTCATGCGGTTCATGGTCCGCAGGAAGGTCGACTTGCCGCAGCCCGACGGGCCAATGAAGGCGGTGACGGTCTTGTCCGGGATGTCCAGCGAGACGTCGTACAGGGCCTGCTTGCCGCCATAGAAGACCGAGACGTCGCGCGCGGCGATCTTGGTCGGACCGATGGGGCCGGTGCTGGGGGTGACGGTCGGGGCGGCGATGACGGCGCCGGCGTCGGCGGTCGCGCCGCCTTCAGAGCCGTCCGCGGCGCGGAAGATTTTCGAGAACATGGGGATTACCACCGGCGTTCGAAGCGCCGGCGCAGCAGGATGGCGGCGGCGTTCATGACGATCATGAAGGCGAGCAGGACCAGGATCGCGGCGGCGGTCCGCTCGTGGAAGGCGCGCTCCGACGCGTTCTCCCAGATGTAGATGAGCGAGGGCATGGCGCCCGCCGGCTCGACGACGCTGTGCGGCAGGCCCGGCACGAAGCTGACCATGCCGATCAGCAGCAGGGGGGCGGTCTCGCCGAGCGCGTGGGCCATCGAGATGATGGCGCCGGTCATCACGCCGGGCATGGCCAGCGGCAGGGTGTGCTGGAAGACCGTCTGGGTCTTGGACGCGCCCATGGCCAGGGCGGCCTCGCGGATCGACGGCGGCACCGCCTTCAGCGAGGAGCGGGTGGCGATGATGATGGTCGGCAGGGCCATCAGGGCCAGGACCAGACCGCCGACCAGCGGGCTGGCGCGGGGCAGGTGGAGCCAGTTGATGAACAGGGCCAGACCCAGCAGGCCGTAGATGATCGACGGCACGGCGGCGAGGTTGTTGATGTTGACCTCGATGATGTCCGTCAGCCGGTTCTTGGGCGCGAACTCCTCGAGGTACAGGGCCGCGCCGACGCCCAGCGGGATGGCGATCAGGGCGGTGACCAGCAGCATCAGGGCCGAGCCGATGACGGCGCCCAGGACGCCGGCCAGTTCCGGCTCGGTCGAGTCGCCCTTGGTGAACAGGGCGGTGTTGAAGTGGGCCGAGACGTGGCCGTCGGCCTTCATCTGGTCCAGCCAGGCGATCTGCTGGTCCGACAGGCGGCGCTGGTCGGACGGCGTCTCGCGGGAGATCTCGCCCTTGAAATAGAGGTCGGCGTCATCCGAGGCCGGGGCGGCGATCATCACCGTCTGGCCGATCAGGCCGGGCTGCTTCTGGATGCGCTCGGCGGCGGTGAACTTCAGCTCCGACGAGAACAGGCCGCGCATCTGGGTGGAGAGCGTACCGTTGGCGTCGTCCTGGATGCCCATGCGGCGCAGCTGCTGCTCGGCGACCAGCTGTTCGAAATTGGTGCCCTGCGGATAGGCGCGGTCGACGCGGGCCGGGTCCATGTAGACCGGGGTGGTGACCGTGTGGGTGTAGAAGGCCGTGTGGCCCTGATCGATGATCCGGCCCAGCAGCAGCAGCAGGAAGCCGACCGCGATGCCGATGGCCAGCAGGCCGTACAGGCGGAAGCGGTTCTCGCGCGCATAGCGCTTCTTCAGGCCCGCGCGCAGGCGGTCGACACGCTGGGCGTCGGCGGTGGCGGCGTTAGCGGCGGCCACGGGGGTGGGCTCGGCGGCGTCAGTCATATTGCTGCCGGTAAGTCTGGACGATGCGCTGAGCGACGATGTTCAGCAGCAGGGTCACGAGGAACAGGGTCAGACCGAGACCGAAGGCCGACAGCGTCTTGGGGCTGTTGAACTCCTGGTCGCCGGTCAGAAGGGTGACGATCTGGACGGTGACGGTGGTCACGGTCTCGAGCGGGTTGAGCGTCAGGCGGGCGGCAAGGCCGGCGGCCATGGTGACGATCATGGTCTCGCCGATGGCCCGCGACATGGCCAGCAGCATGGCGCCGGCGACGCCGGGCAGGGCGGCGGGCAGCAGCACGCGCTTCACCGTCTCGGACTTGGTCGCGCCCATGGCGTAGGAGCCGTCGCGCAGCGTCTGGGGCACGGCGTTGATGATGTCGTCCGACAGGGAGCTGACGAATGGGATCAGCATGATGCCCATGACGCCGCCGGCGACGAGGGCCATCTGGTTCTGGACCAGCATCAGATACTGGCCGAGGCCATCCAGCGGTCCGCCGACGAACCAGCTGCCGATGGTGTTGAAGAAGACCCGCATGAAGGGGCCGACGGTCAGGGCGGCGAAGAAGCCGTAGACGACGGTCGGGACGCCCGCGAGGATTTCGAGGATCGGCTTGACCGTCGCGCGGAAGGTCGGCCCGGCGTACTCGGACAGGTAGATGGCCGAGAACAGACCGACCGGGGCGGCGACCGCCATGGCGATGATCATGATCAGGAAGGTGCCGGCGAAGAGCGGCAGGGCCCCGAAGGCGCCGGAGGACCCGACCTGATCGGCGCGGATGGCCGTCTGCGGACTCCATTGGGTTCCGAACAGGAACTCGGTGACCGGCACCGAGGAGAAGAAGCGGAAGGAGTCGTAGACCAGCGAGGCGACGATGCCGACGGTGGTCAGGACGGCCACGGCCGAACAGGCGAACAGGGCGCCGACGATCCAGCCTTCGACCCGGTTGCGGGCGCGCATCTGGGGGCGGATCTGGCTGAAGACGAACAGGGCGCCGAGCAGGGCGGCCAGGGCGGCGCCGACGATGCCGGCGAGGCTCAGCATGGTCTCGATGCGGGCGGCGCGACGGCCCTCGGCGGGGAGGAGCTCGGCGTAGGGGGCAGCCCAGATCTGCATGGTCGGCTGGCCCGCGCCGACGGCATGGGCGTCGGCGTAGAAGGCCTGGCGACGGAAGGGCTCAAGCTGCTGCACGGCCTCCGGCGCGCCCGAGGCCATCAGCTGGTGCTGGACGGGGCCGGCGAAGATGGAGGCGGCGAGCAGGACGACGAGCGCCGGAATGGCGGTCCAGATCAGGGCGTAGGCCCCGTGCTGGGCCGGGCGCGAATGGGCCTTGGCGCCCTGCGCGCGACGAGCCGCCAGCTTGCGCGCGCCAAAATAGGCGGCGACGGCTGCGGCGATCAGGATCGGCAGAAAGAGCCAGGTCATGGGGATCCGGGAGGGAGAATCGGAACGTTCCCGGTCACCCGGTTCGCCCGCGCCGGAAACTGCCCCGGAATGGTCAGCGGATTACGACGGCTACGTGACAGTTCTGTTACGTCGCAAGGCCCATTGTCGCGGGGGCGTCACGCCGCCGTTTTCTCGACCTTCCGGGCGATGGGGAAGTAGGCCGTGAAGACGGCGCCCTGTCCCGGCGCGCTTTCAACCGTCAGGCCGCCGCGGTGGCGATTGACGATGTGTTTGACGATGGCGAGGCCCAGGCCCGTGCCCTGCCGTTCGCCGCTCTTCTGGCCCTCGACCCGATAGAAGCGCTCGGTCAGGCGGGGCAGGTGTTCGCGGGCCATGCCGGGGCCGTGGTCGCGCACGGTGATGGCGGCGTAGCGGTTGCCCGGCTCTCGATCAGGCGTGACCAGTGGCAGGCGGGTGATCCCGCCCTCGCGATTGCCGCCCGACCAGGGGGCTGCGGCTTCGTCCAGGGAGACGTCCGGGCGGATGACGATGTCCACCGTGTCGCCGGAGGGGGAGTATTTGATGGCGTTGTCGACGAGGTTCTGGACCACCTGAACGATCTCGTCGCGGTCGCCGTGAACGGGGGCGGAGAGGTCGCGGTCGTCCAGACGCACGGTCACCGACCGCTCTGCGGACAGGATGCTGACGGCGTCCATGACGTCCACGGTGGCGCGGGCCAGATCGACGCGGCCGGACGGCGGGACGTGCTCGTTCAGCTCGATGCGGCTGAGCGACAGCAGGTCGGCGACCAGACGGCTCATGCGGTCGGCCTGCACGGCCATGATGTCGAGGAAGCGATCGCGCGCCTTGGGATCGTCCTTGGCGTGGCCCTTGAGCGTCTCGATGAAGCCGGCCAGCGAGGCCAGCGGCGTCTTCAGCTCGTGCGAGGCGTTGGCCAGGAAGTCGACGCGCATCAGCTCCATGCGGCGGACATCGGTCTCGTCGCGCAGGACCAGCAGGGCCAGGGTGGCGCCTTCACCGGGCGTGGGCAGGGGGCGGGTCAGGGCGCGCCAGTGACGGGTCTGGGCGCCGACGCCGGAATAGTCGGTGGTGCGGGCGACGCCGCCGAACAGGGCCTCGTCCACCGCCTCCAGCACCGTGGGTTCACGCACGGCGGAGACCAGGAGGGCGCCCTCGCGCTGGATGCGGAACAGCTCACGCGCGGCGCCGTTGGCCAGGACGACGCGGCGGCCCGCGATGTCGTCAGCCTCGCCGCCCGAGACGACCAGCACCGGATCGGCCAGGGCTTCGAAAGCGCTGTCGAGCAGCCGCTGGTCGGCGGCGGGCCAGGGCAGGGGTTCGGCCGCCTGGGCGGCCTCGGTGCTGAGGGTCGGACGAGGGCGACGGTTCACGGCCCAGGTGAAGACCCCCACCAGAAGCGCGGCGCCGATCAGCCAATGCGCGATCTCCTGATGGAAGACCGCCAGCGTCAGCAGCACGACCGCCGACACGCCCGCGCTGGCGCCCACCGTCCAGAGGCGGGAGGCCGCGGACGGGGCGACGGGAGACTGGGCGGCTTCGTAAGGCATAGCGCTTCCACTGGAGCGTGCGCTCGGGGGCGACTCGCTATGCACGACCATGACATGGAATTCATGACAATCGATCCGCGAAAGGCACGGACTCGGGTTGTCAAACGTCCTTTACACTTCTAGGATTCCCTTCTGTTTGTTGGAGGGGGCTTGATGACAACGGCATTGACGCTGGAAGGCGTGAGCAAGCGATACGGCGAGTTTCAGGCCGTGCGCGATCTCAGCTTCGAGGTGCCCAAGGGCTCGATCTGCGGGTTCCTGGGGCCGAACGGAGCGGGCAAGACCTCGACCCTGCGCATGATCCTGGGCCTGCAGCCGGCGACGGCGGGGCGGATCACCATTCTGGGCGCCGATGACGGGCGAAAGGTGCGTGACCGGATCGGCTTCCTCCCGGAGGAGCGCGGCCTCTACAAGAAGATGACGCCGGTGGACGCCATCGCCTTCTTCGGCTCGCTGAAGGGCCTGCCGCTCAGCGAGGGCCGCAAACGCGCCAAGGAGATGCTGGATGCCCAAGGGCTGGGCGCCTCCAAGCGCAAGAAGATGAAGGAGCTGTCCAAGGGTATGGCCCAGAAGGTCCAGCTTATTTCATCTGTCGTGCACCGGCCCGAGTTCGTGATCCTGGACGAGCCCTTCTCCGGGCTGGACCCGGTGAACCAGCAGGGGCTGGAGCAGATGATCCGCGGGCTGGCCGCCGACGGCGCCACCGTCCTGTTCTCAACCCATGTGATGCAGCACGCCGAGCGGCTGTGCGACAAGGTCGTGCTGCTGGCGCGGGGCCGGAAGGCCTTCGAGGGCACCATCGCCGAGGCGCGCGCGACCTCGCGGCGCTTCCTTGAGCTGGAAGGCGAGATCGCTCCGGATCAGGCCGAGCGCCTGCCGGGGGTGACGACGGTGGAGGTCGTCTCCGATCAGGATGGGGTGCGGGTGCTGAAGGCCGCGATGGCCCCAGGCGCGCATGGGCAGGAGGCCCTGAAGGCCGCCTTCCTGACCGGTCTGGACGTGCGCCGTTTCGAACTGCGTGAGCCGACCCTGCATGACGCCTTCATCGACCTGACCGGGGATCGCCCCGATGTCGACCAGTCCGTGAAGCCGACCGCCGTGGAGGCCGCCCGATGAGCCGTATGTTCCTGATCGCGCGGCGTGAGTACGCCGCATACGCCATGACCGTCGGCTTCTGGCTTTCGATGCTGGCCTTCCCGATCTTCGCGGTGCTGGGCGGCGTCGTCCCGGCGCTGATCAAGTCGTCCGAGCCCGTGCGCGAGGTGGTGGTGATCGAGGATGGGGCGCAGGCCGCCGGCCTGGCCGCCTCCATCCAGGATTCGCTGCGCCGTGACGCCGAACGCCAGCGCGAACGGACCGAAGAGGCCCTGAAGAAGGCCTCGGCCGCCAGCGGCGGCGCGGCCAATCCGGCGGCGGCGCAGGGGGCCATGGCCTCGCTGTCGCGTCCGACTCTGAAGATCGTGCCGACGCCCGCCGACATCGCCTCGGCCGCGCCGGGACAGGCGCAGGACGCCGCCGTGCGTCGTCACCTGACCGACGAGACGCCCAAGGACCAGCGACTGGACGCCGTGGTCTTCCTGACCCGCGATCAGAATGGCAAGCCCGCCGCCCGGGTGTGGAGCGCCCGCGCCACCGACGACACGGTCGAGGACTTCGTTCGCGACGCGCTGCGCTCGGCCAACCGCAAGACGGTGTTCGAGGGCGCCGGCATCGACGGCGCCGTTGTCGAGGCGGCCGAGAAGTTCCGCCCCGAGGTGAAGGCCTTCTCGCCCCAATCGACCGGCGATGGGGCGGTCTCGTTCCGTGACAAGCTGCCGATGCTGATCGGGCTGGGCGGGGGCTTCCTGCTGTGGTCGCTCATCATCACCGGCGCCTCGATCCTGCTGAACAGCGTGATGGAGGAGAAGTCGAACAAGATCCTCGAGGTCCTGCTGTCCTCGGCGTCGACGACGGAAATCCTGACCGGCAAGGTGCTGGGCGTGGCCCTGCTGACCCTGACCATGCTGGTGGCGTGGGGCGGGCTGGGCGTGGGCGCCCTGGCGGCCTTCCAGCCGAAATACGCGGTCATGGTGGCCGATCTGCTGTGGCAGGGCGGCCTGCTGGCCTGGTTCGTGGCCTTCATGGTCGGCGGCTATCTGATGTACGCGGTGCTGTTCGCGGCCATCGGCGCCTTCTGCGAGACGCCGCGTGACGCCCAGACCCTGATGGGGCCGATCATGATGGTGCTGGTGGTGCCGATCATGATCATGACGATGACCCTGAAGTCGCCGGACGCGCCGCTGATCCAGATCCTGTCCTGGGTGCCCTTCTTCACGCCCTTCCTGATGATGGCGCGGCTGCATTCCGATGTGCCCGTGATCGAACTGGTCGGGGCCATGGCCGGGATGTTCGCCTTCGCTCTGCTGATGGTCTGGGTCTCGGGCCGCGCCTTCCGCGCCGGCGCCCTGTCGGACGTGAAGCTGAGCTGGAAGAGCTTCGCCGGCGCGATCCGGGGCGGGGGGAACTAGCGTCCCACGGTCACCTCTCCATTCGCCCTCAAGCGAATGGAGAGGACAGACCGGCGCGTCAGCGACGGTCAGGTGAGGGCGGCTCGGTCCCTGGCAGAAGGAACCTCGAACACCGGTGACGGCGGGCCGACGGCCACCGCCTGCGCCGCCCCCTCCTGATCGTCGCTCGCGCTCCGATCTGTCCTCCCCATCGCCTTGGGGCGATAGGGGGTGAATTGAAAAAGGGCCGCTCCAGTGGAGCGGCCCTTTGATCTTTCAGCCTTGCGGCAGGGTCTTAACGACCGCCCGGCGTGCGGGGCTTCGGAGCCGGCAGCAGGCCTTCGCGCTGGGCGCGCTTGCGGGCGAGCTTGCGGGCGCGACGGACGGCTTCAGCCTTCTGGCGAGCGCGCTTTTCCGACGGCTTTTCGTAATGCACGTGACGCTTCATTTCGCGGAAGCTGCCTTCGCGCTGCATCTTCTTCTTCAGGGCCTTGAGGGCCTGATCGACGTTGTTGTCGCGGACGAAAATCTGAACCAGGTGAAACTCTCCTTTGGCCGCCCGCCGCGTCCTGTGAGGGAGACGGGCAGACAAATAAAATTCTTGCTCCCGAACCGAGGGGTTCGCGAGGGAAGGCGGGCAGATACACGAGCCCACCCGGTCTGTCCAGATCGTCGCGGTACATTGTGAAGGCTCGAAACGCCCGCGCGACGGGCTTATGATGCGCCCATGACCGACGCGCCACACCTGTCGAACGAAGACCCCGCCGGATCGGCCTCCGGGGGCGACTGGGCGGACCGGATGGAGCAGTCCGTGCTGGACGCCGCCATCGCCCGCGCGCCCGCCCTGGGCTGGAACGCCCGGCTGGTGCGAGCCGCCTGCGCCGACAACGGCCTGTCGCTCGGGGACGAGGAATTGCTGCTGCCCAACGGCGCGCGCGATCTGGCGGCCCTGCTGTCGCGCCGTCACGATGATCAGGCCATGGCGGCGCTGGGAGAGGTCGAGGCGACGTCGCTGAAGATTCGCGAGCGAATCGCCCGCGCCCTGTCCGCGCGACTCGAGGCCGGGGCCGCCGATCTGGAAGCGTCGAGGAAATGCGCCGCCTTCCTGGCCCTGCCGGTCAACGCCGATCTGGGGCTGAAGCTGGCCTGGGAGAGCGCCGACCTGCTGTGGAACTGGGCCGGGGACACGGCCACGGACTGGAACCACTATTCCAAGCGGGCGATCCTGTCGGGCATTTTGGTCCCGGCGCTGACGATGCGCCTGTTCGACGGTCAGGACCGCGCCGAAGCCTTCGTCGCCGCCCGCATCGAGAACGTCATGAGCTTCGAGAAGTGGAAGGCCGGCAAGGATTTCGACGCGCCGCTGCGGAAGGTGGCCGATGCGCTGAGCCGGATGCGGTACGGGGCGAAGGTCTAAGATTGATCCCTCTCCCAATGGGAGAGGGAGGCTGTCACAGCTTCGACACCCGGTTCACATGCGCCATCTTCCGGCCCGGGCGGGCTTCCGCCTTGCCGTAGAGGTGCAGGCGCACGTCAGGCTCTGCGGCCAGAGTCGTCCACTGCTCCACCTCGTCGCCCAGCAGGTTGGTCATCTCGACGCGGGCGTGGGGCTCGGTGGGGCCCAGAGGCCAGCCGGCGAGGGCGCGGATATGCTGTTCGAATTGGTCGCAGACGCAGCCGTCCTGGGTCCAGTGGCCGGTGTTGTGGACGCGGGGCGCGATCTCGTTGACCAGCAGCTTGCCCTTGCCGAGGTCGAACAGCTCGACCCCCAGCACGCCGACATAGTCGAGGCCGTTCAGGATGGCGGCGGCGATCTCGCGGGCGCGGGCGTCGGTCTTCTTGTCCACCTTGGCCGGGGCGAGGGTGGTGCGCAGAACGCCGCCCTCGTGGATGTTCTCGCCCAGCGGATAGACGGCCACCTGACCATCGCGGCCGCGCGCGGCGATGATGGACAGCTCGCGGGTGAAGTCGGCCCGGGCCTCGAGCACGGCGGGCTTGCCGCCGATGGCGTTCCAGGCGTCGGCGGCCTCGGAGACCGCGCGGACCCAGACCTGACCCTTGCCGTCATAGCCCTCGCGGCGGGTCTTGAGCAGGGCCGGGACGCCGAGGCGCTCCAGAGCGGCGACCAGATCGTCCACGCTGTCCACGGCGGCGAAGTCGACAGTGGTGGCGCCGACGCTGTTGAGGAAGGTCTTCTCGTCGACCCGGTCCTGCGCGACGGCGAGGGCGCGGGCACCCGGCGCGACCTGGGCGCCGCTGTCGACCAGGGTCTGGACCGAGGCGGCGGGGACGTTCTCGAATTCGAAGGTCACGGCCTGGGCGACGCGGCCCAGCACGTTCAGGGCGGTGGGGTCGTCATAGGCGGCGATCACCTGACCCTGGGAGACGCGGCCCGCCGGGCTGTTCTCTTCCGGATCAAGGATGACGACGTTGAAGCCGAGGCGCGAGGCGGCCTGGCTGAGCATGCGGCCCAACTGGCCGCCGCCGAGGATGCCGAGGGTCGAGCCGGGGGGGAGGGGCAGTTCGGCCACTCAGTCCTCGACCGTTTCGAGCACGGAGGCGGTCTGGGCGTCGCGGTAGGCGGTGAGGCGATCCATCAGGGCTGCATCGTTCAGGGCCAGAATTTGCGCCGCCAGCAGGCCCGCGTTCTTCGCGCCCGCCTCGCCGATGGCCAGGGTGGCGACGGGGACGCCGCCCGGCATCTGGACGATGGAGAGGAGGCTATCGAGACCCTTGAGCGCCTTGGACTGGACCGGCACGCCGAGGACCGGCAATTCGGTCATGGAGGCGGCCATGCCGGGCAGGTGGGCCGCGCCGCCGGCGCCGGCGATGATGACCTTGAAGCCCGCGGCGCGCGCGCCGGTCGAAAACTCGACGAGGCGTTGGGGCGTGCGGTGGGCGCTGACGACCTTGGCGTCCCAGGCCACGCCGAGCGCGTCGAGGGCGTCGGCGGCGTGCTTCATGGTCGGCCAGTCCGAGCGACTGCCCATGATGATCGCCACGGGCGGGGTTTGGGTCGCCATGGACGCACCTTTCTCGCGGAAAGCGGCGCGATACAGGACTCGCGTTGCGCCCGCAACCGACCGCGTTAGGCTTCGCAAGGACCGGACGTGGTGAGTCGCCGGTCGGAGAGCGCTTTTCCCTCGTGACCGACGCGGCCGTCATCGACCCCTACGCCGAGATCGAGCGCCTACGCGCCGAGCTTGAGACCCTGCGCCAGCGCGCCGAGGCGGCCGAGGCCGCCGCCGACCATGATGTGCTGACCCCCGCCCTGAACCGGCGCGGTTTCGTGGCGCAGATGAAGAGCGCCATGGCCTATTGCCAGCGTCACGAGACCCCGGCGGTGCTGCTGTATCTGGATCTGGACGGCTTCAAGGGCGTCAACGACCGGCTGGGCCATGCCGCCGGAGACGCGGCCCTGGTGCATGTCGCCGCCATGCTGAAGGCCAATCTGCGCGAGTCGGACGCGGTCGGACGGCTCGGCGGCGACGAGTTCGGCCTGCTTATGCTGAACGCCGGACTGGACGAGGGGCGCGAGAAGGCGCGGCGCTTGGCGGCGACGCTGGAGGCCGAGCCGTTCGAATACGAGGGCCAGGCCACCGGTCTGGGCGGCTCGTTCGGTGTCCGCGCCTATGCGGGACAGGCTGATCCGGAAATCTGGCTGGCTGAAGCCGACGCCGCCATGTGGGTGAGGAAGAAGGGTCGATAGCTTCGCCTTTGAGGTATAACGTCAAGATCGAGACAACCTGGGGAGGGTGTGGTGTTCGGATCGAAACGTTCTTTTGGCGTTCTTTTTTCTGCGGCGGTTCTGAGCAGCGTCAGCGCTTGCGCTACGCCGAACTACAGCTATGTGCCGCAGGTCCAAGAGATCAGCCGACCGCCACTAAATGTGGTCTCGCGGGTGGGGGTGGGCGAGCAAATGCTGGTCCAGGGACGCTTCGAGGAGCGTGACGTTCTGCGTCTTGTGGAAGAGGTTCGGGTTGGGGCTCTAGGGGCCTACACTTTTTCTCCCGGTCACTATGTGAAAGTCGGGGAGCGTGACGGCGTCGGGTTCTACGCCGAAAGCCATGTTCCCGGCAGCGGTAGAGTGCAGGCGAACGCCCTCGCCGATCCGTTCCAGGTCATTGAGTTCAATGCCGTGACGAAGCAGATTTGCGGTGTGACGGTCTTGAACCTCAAAGTTTGCCGCGCGGTGCCAAGTGCGACCACCGAGAGAATTCCCATCCAAAGTGATAACTCGTTCCAGCAGACGCTAATTTATAGCGGCCGCGTGGGCGGGAAAATCAACATTGGATATCGAGAATTTTCAGCAAGTGTCGCTCGTCCAGCATTCAACAATGACGTTGAATACGATTTGAACGAGTCTCCAATGATTGGCTACATGGGGGCTCAGGTCGAGATCATCAAGGCGACCAACGAATATATCGAGTATAGAGTGATCCGAAACTTCAATCCGGCAACTCGATAAGCGTTTCGTCAGTTCCCGCCTAGGCGATAATATCCGGCAATATCCGGGCTTCGATCTTCACGATCTCGTCGCGCAGGGTCAGCTTCTTGCGTTTCAGGCGCGCGATCATGAGCTGATCCGGAATCGGCATGTGGCAGAGCGCTTCGATGGAGGCGTCGAGGTCGGCGTGCTCCTGCTGGAGTTCCTTGAGCCGTGCGTGCAGCGCCAGCTCTTCCTCGGAGAGAAACGGTTCGTCGTCGTTCATACTGGGGTCCCGGACCGGGCGGTTATAGCGCGCCGCCGGTCAGGCCGGAAGGCGGTCGGCGAGAAGTTCGAGAGAGCGGCGCGGCGTGATCGGCGACCACTCGCGCGCCACGGCGATCAGGGCGGGCAGCACGGGCTTGGCGGCGCCGGAGGGGGCGGGGGCGAGGGCCTCCAGCGCGGCCAGCAGGCGACGCTCGGCGTCCAGCTCGATGGCCTTGACCTGCGCACGCAGGGCCTCGCGGTCGTCATCGGCGTAGTCGGGGATGCGGACCTTCAGCTGACGGCGGATGGCGCGCAGGGGGGCGACGGTGGTCTCCTGCCAGACGCGGGCGGTGTCGCAGGCGGCCTCGATGTCGTCGGCGTCCGGCGTTCGGCCCGTCTGCGCGCACCAGGCCGCCCACAGCAGCAGGGGCAGGTTCTGGCCCTGGGCGTCCTGCAGGTCGAGGCCTGCATTCTGGACCCCGTCCGCCGCCCAGACCCGGAGCGACCAGTCCCACAGCCCGCTCATTCCGACACCGGGCCCTTCAGCCCGTCCCAGCGCTTCACCGCCGACCAGTCGAGGCCGAAGACATCCAGCGCCCGTCCGACCGACTGATCGACCATCTCCTGAATGGAGGTCGGTTTCGCATAGAAGGCGGGCAGGGGCGGGGCGATGGTCGCGCCCATCTCGGCCAGAGCGGTCATGGTGCGCAGGTGCCCGAGGTGGAAGGGCGTCTCGCGCACCATCAACACCAGCGGGCGGCGCTCCTTCAGCGCCACATCGGCGGCGCGGGTCAGCAGGGTGGAGGTCACGCCGGTGGCGATCTCGCCCATGGTACGGACCGAACAGGGGGCGACCAGCATGCCCATGGTGCGGAACGAGCCCGAAGCGATGGTGGCGCCGACGTCGTTCAGCTTGTGAACCACGTCCGCGCGGCTGGTGAGGTCGTCCGCCGAGAGGTCCGTCTCCTGCGACAAAGTGAGCAGGGCGGCGCGGGTCACAACGAGGTGGCTTTCGACCCCAAGTTCCCGCAGGGCCTCAAGGGCGCGGACGCCATAAGTTATTCCGGATGCGCCGGAAATTCCGACGATGAGACGACGGGGCGGGTTCCGTACGGCTCCGTTCACATCTTCGGCCAATTCGGGCTCCAGGGTCGGCGGGTCCGGAAGGCCGCCAGCCTCACCGGAATGTGATTCTACAGGCGGTCAAGCCGGGCGCTCACTCTAGTGGTCCCTTAGACATGGAGGCGCAAGCCATGACCATCGAAGCTCGTATCCGCGAACTGGGAAACCGTCACCGCAACCTGGATGAGGCCATCCAGCGCGAGACCCGGAACCCGGCAACGGACTCGCTTCGCGTAAGGGAGCTCAAGCAGCAGAAGCTCCGGCTCAAGGAAGAGATCACCAGTCTGGAGGCGCGGACCCACTAGGGGACACACCTTCCGAAATGACGACGGCCCCGGAGATCGCTCTCCGGGGCCGTTTTTCATGCCTCACCCGATTGGGGGAGGAACTCAGTCCCGCGATCCGAAGACCGACTCGGCGGTCGGCTCGGCGCCGCGGCGCTCGCGCTCTTCCGGCACGAACTCCGGTTCGGCGTCCTCGACCGGAGCGTCCACGGCCTGCAGGGTGGCGCCGCCGCGCTTGGCGTCGTCCTTGGCCTTCTTGTCGGCGGCCTTCTTGACCAGTTCGTCCAGCGCCAGCTGGCCGACGAGGCCGAGGGTCACCGGATCGACCGGCTTGATGTTGGCCGAGTTCCAGTGCGTGCGGTTGCGCACGGTCTCGATGGTGGCCTTGGTGGTGCCGAGCAGCTTGGAGATCTGGGCGTCGGTCACTTCAGGGTGGTTGCGGACGAACCAGGCGATGGCGTCCGGACGGTCCTGACGGCGCGAGACCGGGGTGTATTTCGGCGCGGGCTTGTTCGACTTCAGCAGTTCGGCGTGGCGGCTGACCACGGCCTTCATGCGGTAGTTCGAATCGTCCTGGGCCTTGTCGAGCTCTTCGCGGGTCAGTTGGCCGCCGGTGATGGGATCGACGCCGCGGATGTCGCGGGCCACGTCGCCGTCGGCGATGCCGCGCACTTCCAGCGGGTGCAGGCCGCAGAAGTCGGCGATCTGCTCGAACGTCAGCGAGGTGTTGTCGACCATCCAGACGGCGGTGGCCTTGGGCATCAGGATATCGGACATGAGCGTCTTCGTTTCTTGTTTGCAGGCCCGTCCGAACAGGGTTCGCCGGGTTCCGGATACGACGGCGCCCGACCTTTCGGCCGGGCGCTGATGCTCAGGATATAGGCCTATTCGTCAAAAAAAGAAACGATCCCGAACAACTGCATACAGCCAAGGTTCATCTGAGCTGTTGAACATTGGCCTCATCGGCGCGTTGATGCGCCAGCTTGGCACTGGGAGGACCCCATGTTTATCGAGACTCTTGCGGCGGTGGCGTTGATGACTGGGGACGCCCAAGAGCGTGCTCCGGCCCGGGGTGGCGCTCAGGAACGGGTGGCGCCGCGCGGCGACTACCGCGACTCTTGCAGCGGCGAATATGTGAACCGGGGTCGGCTCTACGCCGACTGTCGCACCCGTAGGGGCGACATCCGCGGCACCTCGATCGAGCTGAACCGCTGCGGCAACTATGAGATCCGCAACAACGACGGCCTGCTGGTCTGCGGCCCGATCCGCGGCGACTATGAAGAAGGTCGTCCCGGTGGAGGCGGCGGTGGCGGCTGGGGCGGCGGCAACGGCGGCGGTGGCTGGAACGGCGGTCGCGCCTCGATCACCGTCTATCGCGACGCCGACTATCGCGGTTCGCAGTACACCTTCCGCGAAGGCATCCCGAACCTGGCCCGCTCGGGCATGAACGACGAGATCAGTTCGATGCGCGTCACCGAGGGCGAGTGGGAAGCCTGCACCGACGCCAACTATCGCGGCGAGTGCCGGACCTTCCGCGATGATGTGCGTAACCTGGGAAACCACAATTTCAACGACCGCATCTCCTCGCTGCGCCCCGTGCGTCGCGGCGGCGGCGGACGCTGGTAGGCCGGAACCTCTGACGGCCGCGGAGGCTTCTTTCCCGAAACGGAGAGGAGCCTCCCATGGCCTATGTCGATGGTTTCGTGGTCGCCGTGCCCAAGGACCGGATCGATGAGTACCGCGAGTTCTCCCGCCGGGCGGGGGAGGTCTGGAAGGAATACGGCGCCCGGACCTATGTCGAATGCGTGGGCGACGACGTGCCCTATGGCGAGCTGACCTCTTTCCCGCGCGCGGTGCAGGCGCAGGACGACGAGACGGTCGTCTTCTCGTGGATCACCTATGACTCTCGCGAGCACCGTGACGAGGTGAACAGCAAGGTCATGGAGGATCCTCGCCTGAAGGGGCAGGGAATGGAGCAGGCGCCGTTTGACGGCAAGCGGATGATCTACGGCGGGTTCACCACCCTGCTGGAGCTGTAGGGCCCCGTCAGGCGGTCAGCACGATCTTGCCGACGTGGGCGCCGTCCTCGAGCCGCTGGTGCGCTTTAGCGGCCTGTTCCAGCGGGAAGACGGCGTCGATGGGCGGCTTGAGCGCGCCGGAGGCGACCCAGGGCCAGGCCGTGGCCTCGACCGCTGCGATCAGCCGGGCCTTCTCGTCCGCCGGACGGGCGCGCAGGGTGGAGCCGGTCAGGACGATCCGCTTCATCATCAACTTGAGCAGGTCGATCTGCGCAAGGGCGCCGGTCAGGGTGGCGATGACCACCCAGCGTCCGAACGGCTTCAGCACCGCCTGATTGAGCTCGGCGTAGTCGGCGCCGAGCATGTCCAGCACCACATCGACCCCGCCGAAGTCGCGGATGGCGGCGGTCATGTCACCGGCCGAGGCGTCGAGGCTGAGGTCCGCGCCCAGTTGCCGGGCGGCCTCGGTTTTCGCCGCTCCGCGCGAGGTGGCGATGACGCGGGCGCCCGCCGCCTTGGCCATCTGGATGGCGGTCACGCCGATGCCGCTGGTCGCGCCGTGGATCAGCAGGGTCTCGCCTGCCTTTAGCGCCCCGCCCTCGAACACATTGGCGAAGACGGTGGAGACCGTCTCGGGCAGGGCGGCGGCCTGAACGAAGTCGAGGTTGTCGGGGAGGGGCAGGGCGTGGCGGGCATCGACTACCACCTGATCGGCATAGCCGCCGCCGCCCAGCAGGGCGCAGACCCGGTCGCCGACCCGCCATCGGGTGACGCCGTCGCCGACCTGATCAATTTCGCCCGCGACCTCGAGGCCGAGGATGTCGGATGCGCCCGGCGGCGGGGGATAGAGGCCGTTGCGTTGGAGCAAATCGGGACGGTTCACGCCCGCGGCGCGCACCCGGATGCGGATCTGTCCCGTTCCGGCGACCGGATCGGGACGCTCCGACAGGGTCAGGGCGTCGGCGGGACCGGCTCCATCCGTGATCTCGATCACCCGCATGCGTTCGTCCTGTCCTTGCAATCGTCCGTGTCCGGGCGTGAGATAGGGGTTTACGTCCCCGATGGCCAAGAAGGAGGCGGTGATGTTCGAGGATCTTGAGCCGCGCCCGGCGCGCGGCGCCCCGCTGATCGCCCTGACACGCGAGGATCTGGACGGCTATTCCGTCGAGGATCTGAAGGAGCGGATCGAAACCCTTGAGGCCGAGATCGCCCGATCCCGAACGGCCATCGACGGCAAGTCGTCCCAGCGTAACGCCGCGGATGCATTGTTCAATTTCCGCAGCTGACAGTTTTCCCCCGTCACGGGTATGGCACAGGCGTTGCAGTCGGCTGTCCGACCGCGCGCAACGGTGCGCGTCGTGATACGGATGCCTGTACCCCATGAGTTTGGCTAGCTTCATGTCCACCAATGACACCACCCTTCTGACGCCTTCGGGCCGCAGCCGCGAAGCGGTGGTGGACGATTTCGCGCGCTCGGAGCTGTTCGACCGGACCTTCCGTGAAGGGATGGAACTGGTCGAGGAGACCGCCGCCTATCTGGACGGCGACGGGCGTCGCGAGTCCAAGCTGCTGTCGCGCGCGGCGGCCTTGGCCTATGCGGGCGAGAGCATGAAGCTGACGACCCGGCTGATGCAGATCGCCTCGTGGCTGCTGGTCCAGCGGGCCGTGCGGGAAGGGGACATGAGCGCCCTGGCCGCCTGCGAGGCGCGCTATCGCCTGGCCGAGCGCAAGCCGGAGGCCGAGCCGACCCATGCCGAACTGCCCATCGCTCTGATCGAATATCTGGTCCGTTCGGAGCGGCTGTACGACCGCGTCCTGCACCTGGACCGCAAGATGTACCTCGACGCCCCCGAGGAAGAGGCGATCAATCCGGTGCAGAGCCAACTGGACCGACTGGCGGCCGCGTTCCGCCAGTGAAGGGCGGCAGGCGGTTTCTGATCGCGCTGGTCGGCGCGGTGGCGTTCCTCGGCCTGCTGGCGGGGGGCGTCGTCTGGAGCGGCCGCTCGCTGGTGATCATCGACAATCGCGGTGAGACACCCCTGACCCTTGAGGTCGAGACAGTCCCGGTGGGCGACTTCCGCTGGGCCGGCGACCTGAAGCCCGGCCAGCGGCTGTACCGCATCGCCAAGTTCACCGGAGACGGCAGCATCCGCGCCGTCTGCCGGGACGGCGACGGCGTGTACCGGAGCACGGGCGGCCATGTGTCCGCCGGCTGGCCCTACCGTGTGGATGCCGTGGCCTCGGGCTGCGCCTCGATCCAGATCGAGGCCGACAGGCTACCCTAGGGCTTACGGTCCGACGTCGTTGGCGTCGCGGCCGCGGCCGTCATCGACCGGCTTGGGCAGGCTGACGCCGATGCCGAGGGCCTCGGCCAGCTTGGCGTCACGCTCATAGACGTCCTCGCGGAAGGCGACGCGGCCCTGACCGTCGACGAAGGCGGTCCAGTAGAGCAGGCGCACGCCGATCTCGCGGCCGACCTGGATGCGCTTGGTCTCGCGCGTGTCCTGCGCCGTGTCGAATTGACCCAGCAGGGCGGGATCGGGCGACAGCAGCAGGCGGGCGAACTCGACCGCGTTCTGGACGCGGACGCAGCCGTGGCTGCGCTGGCGCATGGACAGGTTGAAGGCCGCCTTGGACGGGGTGTCGTGCAGGAAGATGGCGTAGCTGTCGCGCAGCTCGAACTTCACATAGCCGAGCGCGGCGGTCGGACCGGCGCGCTGAATGACTGTGCCGTTCTGGACGTACATGTTCTGGCTAGCCAGATAGGCCGGGCCGCGCGGCAGGATTTCGCGGCGCGCGATGCCCGCCGGGACGTACCAGGGCGGATTGGCCACGACCGAGGCGAAGGGCTTCTCGAGGCTGGGCGTCTGGTTGTCGTGCGAGCCGACGACGACACGGTTCGAGTGAACCGGACGGCCGTCCTTCCAGTAGACCATGATGGCGGCGGCAGTGTTGACCTCGATCCGCTCGGGCTGGAGGTCGCGCTTGAGCCAGCGGCGGCGTTCCAGGTTGAGGGCGATCTGGCGGGCGCGATCCTCGGCCGAGGCCGAGAGGGAGCGCTGGGTGCCCGTGCCGATGCGGCCGTCGGCGCCGAGGCCGTGACGGGCCTGGAAGCTGCGCACGCCCGCCTGCAGGTCGGGGCCGTAGACATTGCCCATGGCGGTGATGCGGGCGCCGTCGGCGGCGGACAGGTCGCCTTCGGCGACCAGACGCTGGACAATGACCGGAATGCGCGGGTCGCTGCCGCCCGGCTCGATGTTGGCGCCGACGCGGAAGGCGGGCCAGCCGCCGCCGCTGTTGATCAGGCGGCGATAGCGGACGTAGCCCGCCGAGAGGTTGGAGTAGCCGATGTCGGTCGGGGCGAGGCCCTCGAACCAGTCGAGCAGGCGGCTGGTGGCCAGGGCGTCGTTCAGCCCGGCGGGCAGGTCGACGCGATTCTTCTGCATCTCCCACAGATCCTCGACCGTCTCGGGACGGACGCGGCCCTCGGCGAGGACGCGGGCATAGGTCATGGCCGCGGCGGTGGTCTTCATCTCGCCGCCGGCGCGATCGGCGGCCAGGGCGTCGAAATCGAAGAAGTCGGCCTGCGACAGGCCGTGGCGTTCGGCGCGGGCGGCGGAGGCCTGCAGGGCGCGCAGGCGGTCGGGCGTCCAGACCGGGCGCCAGCCGTTCAGTTCGTAGAAGGTGCGGACGTCCGGCTGGAGGGTGGCGGGCAGGCGGGCCAGCTGGTCGTTGAAGCTGTCGTAGAAGGCGACCGCGCCCGGATCACGGGTCTGCGCCAGCGCACTGGCGCCAAACGCGGAGGCCAGCGCCGAAACCGCTGCGCCCAGACCCAATTGCCGTCGATTCATCACGTCGCTCTACTGTCCGTCTCGTCGCACGGACCCAACGTCCACGCCCCGAAAGCCAACGCCGCCAACCTTATCGGCGTTCCGGAAAAACAGAAAGGCGCCGGTCCGGAGACCGACGCCTTCTTGTCGTCTTGCGCTGGCGGTGTGGCGGGAAAGCCAGACCGGAAGCGGCTTACTTCTTGATGAAGCCGGCGAACTTGTTGTTGAAGCGCGAAACGCGGCCGCCGCGGTCCAGCATCGTCTGGTTGCCGCCGGTCCAGGCCGGGTGGGTCGACGGATCGATGTCCAGGTTCAGGGTCGCGCCCTCTTTCCCGTAAGTCGAACGGGTCTGATACGAGGTGCCATCGGTCATCACGACAGTGATGAAGTGGTAGTCGGGGTGCGTGTCCGCTTTCATGGTCGTCGTCCGGTCTCTGCGCGGTGACGATGCCGACCGTCTATGCGCGTAAAATGAGAAACCCGCCGAAGAGCCCGGCGGGAATGAGCGGCGGCGTTTACACCGGGGGGCGTTCCGGGGCAAGAGGCGCGGCCATGACCGATACATTCGCCCCGATCAATGACGCCGCTGACCTGCGCGGACGGCCCGGCGCCGGGGCGGTGCTGGCCGAACAGATGTCCGAGGCGGGCGAGCGCCGCGAGAAGCGTCGCGACATCCGCCCGCTGGCCCGGCTGCTGCCCTATGCCCTGAGGCACAAGGGCCATCTGGCGATGGCGGCCTTCTGGCTGATCCTGTCGACCGCCGCATCGCTGGGGCTGACGGCGACGGCGCGGGGCGCCATCGACCACGGGTTCGAGAACGGCGGCGCGGGCCTGAACGTCTGGTTCCTGGTGCTGGGCGCCAACGCCGTCTTCCTGGGCCTCGCGACGGCGGTGCGCTACTTCTATGTAACCAAGACCGGCGAGCGGGTCGTGGCCGACCTGCGCAAGGGGCTGTTCGACCGCATCCTGACGCTGGACCCGGCCTTCTATGCGCGCATCCGGACGGGGGAGGTGCTGAGCCGCCTGACCACGGACATCGCCCTGGTCGAGACCCTGATGACGACCTCGGTGTCGTTCGCCCTGCGCAATTTCCTGACCCTGATCGGCGGGATCATCCTGCTGTTCGTGGTCAGCCCCAAGCTGACCGGGCTGGTGCTGCTGGTGGTGCCGCTGCTGCTGGGGCCGATCTTCCTGTTCGGCCGCCGGGTGCGGAAGCTGACCGTGGCCACGCAGGACCGGTTCGCCAACGCTGTCGGCTTCGCGGGCGAGAGCGTGGACGCCATCGAGACGGTGCAGGCCTTCGGCCGGACCGGCAGCGCCATCGCCCGCTTCGGCGCGGCGGTGGAGGACGCCTTCGCCTCGTCGCTGGTGCGGATGAAGGCCCGGGCCCTGATGACCGCCCTGATCATCGTGGTGATGTTCGGCGGGGTGACCCTGGTCCTCTGGTTGGGCGCGCAGGACGTGATCGCCGGGCGAATGAGCCCCGGGGCCCTGCTGCAGTTCGTGCTGCTGTCGGTGTTCGCTGCAGGCGCTGTCGGCGCGTTGGGCGAGAGCTGGGGCGATGTGCAGAAGGCGGCGGGCGCCATGGAGCGAATCGACGAGCTGATGCGGGCGCAGGCGGCCATCGCCGCGCCGGAGACGCCGACCGCCCTGCCGGAGCCGCCGGTCGGCGAGGTGTCGATGTCGGCGGTCGCCTTCGCCTATCCGGGCCGGCCGGACCTGCCCGCCCTGAAGGGCTTCAGCCTGACCGTGCGGCCGGGCGAGACGGTGGCGCTGGTCGGGCCGTCGGGGGCGGGCAAGTCGACCGTCTTCCGCCTGCTGCTGCGCTTCTATGACCCGCAGTCGGGCGTGGTGTCGGTGGACGGGGTGGACGTGCGCGACGCCGATCCGACCGCCGTGCGCAACCGCTTCGCCTGGGTCTCGCAGGAGGCGCCCTTGTTCTCGGGTTCCGCCAGCGAAAACATCCGCTTCGGCCGGGAAGCCGCGACCGAAGAAGAGGTCCGCGCCGCCGCCGAGGAGGCCCAGGCCCTGGGCTTCATCGAGGCCCTGCCGGAGCAGTTCGACACCCCGCTGGGCGAGCGCGGCAAGAGCCTGTCGGGCGGCCAGCGCCAGCGTCTGGCCATCGCGCGGGCGCTGGTGCGCGAGGCCCCGATCCTGCTGCTGGACGAGGCCACCTCGGCGCTGGACGCCGAGAGCGAGCGGCTGGTGCAGGCGGCGCTGGATCAGGCGATGGAGACCCGCACGACACTGGTCATCGCCCACCGTCTGGCCACCGTCCTGCGCGCCGACCGCATCGTGGTGATGGAGGACGGCCGGGTGGTCGAGGAGGGCACGCACGCGACCCTGATCGCCCGTGGTGGGTTGTATGCCCATCTGGCGGAGCTGCAGTTCAAGGGCGGCTAGCCCGGGACGCTCGCAGAGCGAACCCGATCCCGCAGGGATCGAATTGAAAAAATGGATTGCACAAAGTGCACATTTTCGCCTGAGGCGGGGCGGTGGAGCGCCGCCTCAACCGGAAGCGAGCGTCAGGAGCGGCGAGGGGTTCGGTCCGGGACTCTGTGTCGGCCGACCAGAACTTCCGCCGGCTTCCCAACGCGCCGAGGCCCACCCCGCCGGCGATGACGAGCGCGGTCATCAGGGATTGGGTGACCGCATCGACCGATGGCGAGCCGTGCAAGGCTGCGGCAGGCAGCAGGACCCAGGCGGACAGGGAGGCGGCCAAGGCGAACGGCCCAGTGGGCGGACAGGCGTTTGAGCATCGGCCTCACCCCATCAGCGCGGGATCGAGGAATTTCAGGTTCTCCTCGCGCACCTTCGCCCCCGCCTCGTCGTAGAGGAAGGGCAGGAAGGCGAAGCGTTCGCCGCGGGTGACCGAGGTCGCCTCGTGCAGGACCGAGCAGGAGAAGACGCAGGCGCCGCCGGGGGGCGGGCGGTAGGTGCGGTCGCCGAACTCGGGGAAGCGCAGGTCGCCGCCCTCATAGTCGCTGTTCAGATTGATCGAGACGGCGAAACGACGGTGGGCGGTGCCCTTGGTGGTGTTGTCGCGGTGCGGGCGGAAATAGCCGCCGGTCTCCGAATCGTAGCGGGCGACCAGATAGCGTTCGATCCGCGTCGGCTTGAAATTGAAGGCCTTTTCGATCTGCGGGATCAGGCGGCGGTTGAGGCGGGCGACGACCTGTTTCTGCAGGAGTTCGTCCTCGACGATGACGTCCGAGCGGCGCTTGTGCTGGGCGTTCATCATCAGGGTGGTGACGCCGTCGATCTCGCGCATGAAGCCCGAGGGCTCGCCGCCGATCTGGCGGTACAGCTCGATCAGCTTGTCGCAGAAGCCCGGTTCGAAGATGCGCGGAGTGACCAGAACGGGGGCGGTGGCCTCGAAGCCGCCGTGGCGAGCGGGAGGGGGCAGGGCGGAGACGCGGTCCGTGAGCGCCTCGGCCGTGTCGGCGTCCACGGCGCCCATGACGTGCAGGGCCGGATCGATCAGGAACCAGCGCTCGGCGTCGCGTGCGCCGTAGAGGCTGGCGATCTCGCCGTCCTCGTCGAACAGGAAACGCAGGCCGGGCAGACCATCCTGGCGGTGTTCGCGGGCCCCGTCCTTGCCGACGATCAGGACGAACGCGCTGGCGTGGATGTCGTCGAAGGCCGCGCGCCGGGCCTCGAGGAGGGCGATGGCGCGCTCGACCGCTGGACCCGCCGGGACGACGGCGAGCAGCAGGTAGCGGCCCGCCGCGGTGTCGAAGACGTAGCGCGGATTGCTGACGCCTTGGGTTGAGAAGGTCGGGGCGGGGTCGCCGAAAAGCAGGGCCATGCCGCTACGATGCGCGGCATGGCTCCGTTATTTCAAGTGCGGGGATCAGGCGGCGGGCTGGAAGACACCGCAGGCGACACGGGGGCCGGCGCCGCCGATGGGCTGGCTGACGTAGTCGTCGGGGTTGGCGTGGACGACGAAGGACAGGCCGTTGCCGTCGACATAGTCATCCTCGTGGGCGTCCAGACCCTCCCAGGCCAGATAGACGTCAGCGTTCGCCGTGCCGTCGGCGTGGGCGAAGACGTTCTGCAGGTCGCCAAGGTCCGGACCGCCGTCCTTGTTGAGCAGGCCGTGGGGACGAGCGCCCTCCGCGTGGTTCATGTGACCGCCCGCCGAGGTAAAGCCGGGGGCTTCGCAGCTGCCGACGGCGTGCAGGTGGACGGCGTGCCAGCCCGGGGTCCAGCCCTTGCCCTCGACGCGGAAGATCATGCCCATGGGGCCTTCGAAGCCGGTGACCACGCCCGCGTCGGCGCCGTCGGCGGTCTTGAGCGCGGCGGTGACCACAGTCTGCGGGGGAGGGGCCGGGGCGGGAGCCGCGGCCTGGGCCAGAGCCCCGGCGGCGCCCATCAGGACGGGGGCGGCGATGAGGGCGGCGAGGAGGCGCTGGCGCATGGTTGAAAATCCCTGTGTATCAAGCCTGAGAAGGGCGCGTCCGTTTTGCTTACCGACGCCCTGGATGCTAGAAAACCGGATAGCGGATCACGTTCCGATTCCGGCCATTTAAAGCCCGATTTCCTTGACCGACGACACCTACGAAAACGCCGCAGCCCCGGCGGGCGGCGACATCTCCACCATCACCATCGAAGACGAACTGCGCCGTTCGTACCTCGATTACGCCATGAGCGTGATCGTGAGCCGGGCGCTGCCGGACGCGCGGGACGGCCTGAAGCCGGTGCACCGCCGCATCCTGTACTCGATGCACGATCTGAAGATGTCGCCCGAGCGCGCCTATTCGAAGTGCGCGCGCGTGGTCGGTGACGTGCTGGGTCGCTTCCACCCGCACGGCGACGCCTCGGTCTATATGGCGCTGGTGCGCATGGCCCAGCCCTTCTCGATGGGGCTGATGCTGGTCGACGGCCAGGGCAATTTCGGCTCGGTCGACGGCGATATGCCCGCCTCGATGCGTTACACCGAGGCCCGGATGGCGCCGGCGGCGGTGGCCCTGCTGGCCGACATCGACAAGGACACGGTCGATTTCCAGCCGAACTACGACGAGAAGGAGCTGGAGCCGGTCGTCCTGCCGTCCCGGATCCCGAACCTGCTGGTCAACGGCGCGGGCGGCATCGCCGTCGGCATGGCGACCAACATCCCGCCGCATAATCTCGGTGAGGTGATCGACGCCTCGGTCGCCCTGCTGGACGATCCGAACATCGGCGACGACGCCCTGCTGGACATCGTGCCGGGCCCGGACTTCCCGACCGGCGGCGAGATCATGGGCCGCACGGCGCCGCGCAACGCCCTGCGCGACGGCCGCGGCTCGGTGATCGTGCGCGGCAAGGCGACGATCGAGACGATCCGAAAGGACCGCGAGGCGATCATCGTCACCGAACTGCCGTTCCAGGTGAACAAGCAGACCCTGATCGAGCGCATCGTCGAACTGGTCCGAGAGAAGCGGATCGAGGGCATCGCCGACGTCCGTGACGAGTCGGACCGCGACGGCATGCGGATGGTGGTCGAGCTGAAGCGCGACGCCTCGGGCGACGTGATCCTGAACCAGCTGTGGCGCTATACGGCGATGCAGTCGTCGTTCGGCGTCAATATGCTGGCCCTGAACCACGGCCGCCCCGAGCAGATGGGCCTGCGCCAGCTGCTGGAAGCCTTCCTGGAGTTCCGGGAAGAGGTGGTCGTTCGCCGCATCAAATACGAACTGGGCAAGGCCCGCGACCGCGGCCACGTCCTGGTCGGTCTGGCCGTGGCCGTGGCCAATATCGACGAGGTGATCCACATCATCCGCTCGTCGGCCGATCCGACCGAGGCGCGCGAGCGTCTGCAGGCCAAGGCCTGGCCGGTGGGCGACATGATGGCCCTGATCGAGCTGATCGCCGACCCGCGCTCGGCGCTGGTGGACGGCGACAAGCTGCGTCTGACGGACGAGCAGGCCCGCGCCATCTTGGCCCTGACCCTGAGCCGCCTGACCGGCCTGGGCCGTGACGACATCTTCGGCGAAGCGCGTGAGCTGGCCGGGATCATCCAGGGTCACCTGACCCTGCTGTCGGACCGCGCCAACATCCTGGCGGTGATCCGCGAGGACCTGCTGGCGGTGAAGGAAGAGTTCGCCGTTCCGCGTCGCACCCTGATCGGGGAAGGCGACGGCGAGATGGAGGACGAGGACCTGATCCCGCGCGAGGACATGGTCGTGACCGTGACCCACGGCGGCTATGTCAAGCGCGTGGCGCTGAATGCCTATCGGACCCAGCATCGCGGCGGCAAGGGCCGCTCGGGCGTGGCGATGAAGGACGATGACGCCGTCACGGGCGTCTTCTCGGCCTCGACCCACACGCCGGTGCTGTTCTTCGCCACCAACGGCAAGGCCTATAAGCTGAAGACCTGGCGTCTGCCGCTGGGCAATCCGCAGTCCCGCGGCAAGGCCTTCGTGAACCTGCTGCCGATCGAGCCGGGCGACAGCATCATGAATGTGCTGCCTCTGCCGGAGAACGAGGCGGAGTGGGGCGACTACGACATCATGTTCGCCACCAGCTCGGGCGACGTGCGCCGCAACAAGCTGTCGGACTTCGCCACGGTGAACCGCGCGGGCAAGATCGCGATGAAGCTGGAGGACGGCGACCGGATGGTCGGCGTGGCCCTGTGCACCGCCGAGGACGACGTGATGCTGACGACAGCCCTGGGCCGGGCGATCCGCTTCAAGGCCGACGACGTGCGCGTGTTCAAGGGGCGGGATTCGACCGGCGTGCGGGGCGTGCGCCTGCAGGACGGCGACGAGGTCATCTCGATGGCCGTGCTGGGCCGCGTGGACGCCACGCCGGAAGAACGCGCAGCCTACGTCAAGCACGCCAACGCCATGCGCAAGGCGCTGGCGGGCGCGGACGGGGAAGAGGACATGGCTCCGGTCGAGGCCGAGGATGACGTCGCCGACGCCGTACTGTCGGTCGAGCGGATCGCTGAACTGGGCGCCGCCGAGCAGTTCATCCTGACCGTCACCGAGACGGGCTTCGGCAAGCGCTCGTCGGCTTATGAGTATCGCCGTACCGGTCGCGGCGGGCAGGGGCTGACGGCGCACGGCCTGGGTGGTCGCGCGGGCACGCGCCTGGCGGCGGCCTTCCCGGTCGAGGACAGCGACGACCTGCTGATGGTCACCTCGGGCGGGCAGATGATCCGCACCCCGATGGAGCAGATCCGCATCGTCAGCCGCTCCAGCCAGGGCGTCACCATCTTCAAGACCGGCAAGGACGAGAAAGTGGTCTCGGTCGAGCGCCTGCCGGACAGCGGCGGCGGCGAGGATGACGGCGCGATCGAGGGCGAGGACGCGGGCGAAACCGGCGAAAGCTGATTGCGCCCGGCCGCGTCGCCGTCGCATGCTCCCCCCTGTTTTCGGGGGGAGATGACCGTGCCGCGTATCCTGCTGTTTCTGCTGACCCTGCTTCTGGCGGGGTGCGCCCTGCCGAAGGTCGATCCTGAGCGCGAGGCCCAGACGGATCACGTCTATCAGATGATGCGCCGGGGCGACGCGGCGGGCCTGTCGGCGCTGGCGACGCCCGCCCTGCGCCAGAATGACCTGAACGCGGGTCTGCCGCAGATCCGGATGCATCTCCAGACGAGCGAGCCGACCGGCGCGCGCACCCTCGGCTGGACGTCGAACCAGGTGAACGCCGACGTCGCCTATGAGGTCGTGCGGCTCTACAGCCACCCGGAAGGCGAGGTGCAGGCCAAGGTGCTGATGGTCCGCAACGGTGAAGGACCGTGGCAGATCGACGGGATGCATGTGATGCGCGTCACCCCGCAGGCCCGCGAGGCATATGACGCCTCGATCGAGGCGGCGAAGTTCACGCTGAACGGCAAGTCGCCGGTCCACTATCTGGTGCTGCTGGGCGCGGTGCTGTCGGCGACGCTGTGCGTGGTCACGGCGGTGGTGGCGGGCATTCGCCGTCGCTGGGCGTGGATGTTCGGCTGCCTGTTCGGGGTATGCCAGCTGTCGCTGAACTGGACGACGGGCGCGGTCTTCTTCACGCCGATCCATGTCGCCCTGCTGGGCGCGGGCTTCCTGAAGGGGCTGGGGGCGGCGGATCCGTGGATCCTGTCGGCGGCGATCCCGCTGCCGGCGATCCTGTTCTGGGCGCTGGCCAAGTGGCGGCCCAAGCCGCCGAAGCGCAAGCCGGAGCCGAAAGCGCCCGACGGGCCGGACATCCGCTGGGGCGCCTGATGACCCCGATCCTGCACATCGACGGCGAGCCCGCGACCGCAGAGGCGCTGGCCCCCGTGATCCTGTCGAACTACGGCGCCTTCACCTCGATGCAGGTCGAGGACGGGGCGGTGCGCGGGCTGGACATGCATCTGGATCGGCTGGCGCAGGAGGCGCTGAGCCTGTTCGGGCGGGCCGTGCCGGAGGCGCGGATGCGCGAGCGGATGCGGACGGCGGTCGAGGGGCTGGAGGGACGGCGCAGCCTGCGGGTCCAGCTGTTCCTGGAGACCATCACCCACCGGACGCCGGACGCGCTGGGCGTGCCCAGCGTGCTGACCGTGGCAGCGGCGCCGGCCAATCCCCTGTGCGATCCGCTGCGGCTGCAGACCCAGGACTATGCGAGGGAGGCGCCGGAGCTGAAGCACAACGCCACCTTCGGCCTGACGCGAGCGCGGCGGGCGGCGAAGGCGGCCGGCTTCGATGACGCCCTGTTCGTGGGGCCGGATGGCGTGGTGTCCGAAGGCTCGATCTGGAACATCGGCTTCATCGAGGACGGGCGCGTCATCTGGCCGCGCGCGCCGATGCTGCGCGGCGTGGGGCAGAGGCTGCTGGAGAACGGGCTGGATCTGGTCGGGCTGGACAGCGAGACGCGGGTCATCGACCGGGCGGCGCTGGCGGGCCTGCGACAGGCCTTCATCTGCAACAGCGCGACCCCGGCCTGTCCCGTCGGCAATATCGATGGTCGTTCGCTGGACATTGATCCGGCGCTGATCGACCGGCTGCAGGCGGCCTGGGCGTCGAACGCGCCCCAGACGATCTAGGCCCGTCGTTTCGCACCTGCTAAACGGGATCAAAGCCGGGGGATGACATTGATGCGTATCGGTCTTTATCCGGGCACCTTCGACCCGATCACCAACGGGCACATGGACATCATCGGCCGGGCGGTGAAGCTGGTGGACCGGCTGGTCATCGGCGTGGCCCAGAATGATGAGAAGGGGCCCCTGTTCTCGACCGCCGAGCGCGTCGAGATGGTGACGGCCGAGGTGGCGAAATTCGGCGACAAGGTCGAGGTTCGGCCCTTCTCAAGCCTGCTGATGCATTTCGCCGAAGAGCTGGACGCAACGGTGATCGTGCGCGGCCTGCGCGCCGTGGCCGATTTTGAATACGAGTTCCAGATGACGGCGATGAACCAGCGCCTCAATGCCGACATCGAGACCGTCTTCCTGATGGCCGATCCGCGGCATCAGGCGATCGCCTCGCGGCTGGTCAAGGAAATCGCCCGATTGGGCGGCAATATCGGAAGTTTCGTCAGCCCCGCGGTCGCGGCCGCGGTGCTGGACAGGGTCAAGGACTAGAATGCGCATCAAGACGATCCTCGCGGCGGCCGTGGCGGCCACCCTCCTGACCGGCGCGACGGCTCCGGCGGCCCTGTCGCAGACGGCGGCCCCCGCGGCCGAATGGCGGACCATCTCGCCCGAGAACCTGCTGATCATCGACACCGCCCATGGGCGCATCCTGGTCGAGCTGGACCCGCGCGTGGCGCCGCGTTCGGTGGAGCGGATTCGCACCCTGGCGGATCGCGGCTTCTATGACGGGCTGAAATTCCACCGGGTGATCGAAGGCTTCATGGCCCAGACCGGCGATCCCCTGGGCACCGGCGAGGGCGGTAGCGAACTGCCGGACGTGCCGGGTGAGTTCACCTTCCGTCGTGGGCGGGCCGACAATTTCGTCGCGACCGGTTCGAGCCCCGAGGGCGTGACCCAGATGGGCCTGATCGGCTCCATCCCGGTCGAGACCCAGCCGGACGCCCAGATGATGGTCACCGCCGACTTCAAGGTGGCGGCCATGGGCCTGTTCTGCTCGGGCGTGGTCGGCATGGCGCGGAGCCAGGGGCCGGACAGCGCCAACAGCCAATTCTATCTGATGACGGCGACCAATGACTCGCTGAACGGCGTCTACACTCCCTTCGGACGGGTGGTGTCGGGTCTGGACGCGGTCAAGGCGCTGAAGGCCGGTGATCGCAACAACAACGGACAGGTCACCAACCCCGACGTGATGACGCGGGTGCGCACCGCCGCCGCGCTTCCGGCGGGCGAGCGTCCGTCGGTGCGGGTCATGCTGGCCTCCAGCCCCACGTTCCAGGCCCAGATCGAAGCCGCCCGGACCCGTCTGGGCACGCGCTTCAGCGTCTGTGAAGTGCAGCCGCCCGCTGAAGTGACCGGCGGCTGAGACCAGTACGAGGGGAGGGGATGATGAGACTGACGCTCGCTCTGGCCGCCGCGGCGGCCCTGTCGGTCGGGACGGCGATGGCGCAGGACGTGGGCGGTCCGCCGCCTCCGCCGCCGCCCACGCCCCAGACGACGATCAACACCACCGACTGGCGGGCCGTCGCGCCGGAGGACCTGCTGGTCATAGACACGACCAAGGGACGGATCCTGGTCGAGCTGACGCCGCAGGTGGCGCCGCTGCATGTCGAGCGCATCCGCTTGCTGGCGCGCAACGGCTTCTTCGACGGCCTGTCGTGGCACCGGGTGATCGACTGGTTCATGGCCCAGACCGGTGACCCGCTGGGCAGTGGCGAGGGCCAGAGCGCCTATCCCGACCTGAAGGCCGAGTTCACCTTCCGCCGCGATCCGGCGATGGCCTTCGCCCCGGTTGCCGAGCCGCAGGGCGCGCGTCTGGGCTTCCTCGGCGCCCTGCCGATCCAGACCCAGCCCGATTCCGCCTTCGCCCAGACCGGCGACGGCAAGGTGCACGGCTGGGGCATCTATTGCCCCGGCGTGGTCGGCATGGCCCGCGACGAGGGCAATGACACGGCCAACAGCCAGTTCTTCATCATGCGGCAGGCCTATCCGGCGCTGGACAAGCGCTACACCATCTGGGGCGTGACGGTGTCGGGGCTGGACGTGGTGCGGTCGCTGCAGGTCGGCGACGGCGAGAACGGCATGATGGCCTCGCTCCAGCCGGATCGGATGACCCGCGTGCGGGTGGCCGCCGACCTGCCGGACGCCGAGCGCCCGAGGGTGCAGGTGCTGTCGACCGGCTCGGACCGCTTCCGCGCTCTGGTGGGTGAGGCGCGGGCCGCGCGGGGAGCGGACTTCTCGGTGTGTGACGTGACGCTGCCGGTTCAGGTGGCGGGGTAGGCGGCGGGGGTAGGCGTCCGATATCGACCCGTTGCGGACGTTCGTGCTGATCGCCATCGTGCCGTTCGCATTCACATTGGTGATCCATGGCGAACCAGAAATACCCGGTCCTGCCCGTAGAACTGGCGAACCAGCTTTCATCGATCGAAGCGACCGACGGACTATATCACCCCTGTATGGTGACTTTGCGTGACGGCACCTCCGTCGATTGCGTTTACCTCGCCAACGCGCACGCGTGGTTTCGCATTTGGGGGATTTGGCCTGAAGATGATCGGGGAAAGCAGGCCCTCGACGTCAGGGCCGTAGCGTCAATCTCGGACAGCCCATCCCGTCTGCCAGCCTTGTTTGCCAATCGCCTTTACGCCGAGGGGGAGAGCGGGATGGGCTATACGATCTTCACGGTGAAGTTCCGCGATGGAACAAGCGTCGTGGTTGGAACCGGAAACGCTATCGACTTCATCGACTATCCCCCGGGACAAACGAAAGACACCGTGGTGGACGTGTTGCCCCACATAGGGCGGGATGCGCCTGAAATCCGGACAGCGCCTCGCTACTACTGGTGCCTCTACGATGGTGTCGGCACGGCAATCTGAATGTCCGCTTTCCACCCCTAGCGGACCTTGGCTGGTTCAAGAGGTTGCGGGCTGAGCCCCGCCGCCGCCGCCTCCACGCCCCCGCCGACGCCGCTTCCGGCGGGCGGGCTTCCGGTCTTCCTGCATGCGTTCCAGCAGCAGGCCTTCGCGCAGGCCGCGGTCGGCGACGCGGACGCGGTCTGACGGCCAGGCGCGCTGGACGGCTTCCATGATGGCGGCGCCGGCGAGGACCAGGTCGGCGCGGTCGGGGCCGATGCAGGATTCCGCCGCCCGGCCCGCCGGGCCCAAGGCCTGAAGCTTGTCGGCGGCGCGTTCGCAGTCGCGGCGGGTCATCCAGAGGCCATCGACCAGATTGCGCTGATAGCGACGCAGGCCCAGGTGGATGCCCGCCAGGCTGGTGATGGCGCCCGAGGTGCCGACCATATGGGCGCGGTTGCCGACGAAGACCTCACGCAGGGCCGGATCGACAGGGGCATGGGCGATGGCGGCGCCCATGTCGGCGACCATGGCCTCGTACCAGCCGGTCATCGCGGCGTCGGTCGCGCCGATGGGTTCAGGATGGCGCTCGGCCAGGGTGACGACGCCGATGGGGGCGGAAATCCAGCCCTCCAGCTCGAACCCGGCGCCCTTGCGACGCAGCCAGCTGAGCTCGGTCGAGCCGCCGCCGACATCGACGACCAGAATGGCTTCGGCCCCGGGATCGAACAGGTTCAGGCAGCCCTGAACCGCCAGCCGGGCCTCCTCGACCGGGTCGATGATCTTCAGCTTCAGGCCCGTGCCCTGACGGACCCGTTCGATGAAGGCGGCGCCGTTGTCGGCCTGACGGCAGGCCTGGGTGGCGACGGCCATCAGGCGGGACGGTTCGATGCCGCGCTTGGCCACCCGCTCGGCGCACAGCATCAGGGCCTCATAGGCCCGCTCCATGGCGTTGTCGTCGAGGCGGCCGGTGCGCGACAGGCCTTCGCCCAGGCGGACGATGCGGCTGAAGGAATCGACGACGCGAAAACCGTCCTTCGCCGGACGGGCGATGAGCAGACGGCAGTTGTTGGTCCCCAGATCGAGAGCGCCGTAGAGGGGCGCTTCACGACCTGACGCCCCCGTCCCGCCGGGCGCGCCGCCGCGGGCGCGCTGTCCGTCAGGCCGCCGGGGCTGGGACCGTCGGCGCGAGGACGCGCCATCGGTCTCCGGCATGGGCCGAATCTTTCAAGGTGGGCGGTCCGGAACGGCGCCCGTCGCAGACAGCCTAGACCGCGAACTTCATCCGCGCCAAGCGTGTCTGTCGCGAAAATGAACAGCGATCATATGATCCGGCTCAGGTTGGGGGGCGTATCCCCTGAGACATGACCCGTCCTGTCTCAGCCCGTTTCGGTCTCGGCCAGATTGTCCGCCATCGCAGCGCGGGCTTTCGCGGCGTGGTGATCGACGTCGACCCCGTGTTCGCCGGTCGTCCCGGGGACACCGGCCCGATCTCGCCGGACCAGCCCTTCTATCAGGTGCTGGCGCTGGGGAGCGACGGCGGCTTCATGGCCTATGCGCCGGAGGATTCGCTGGAGCACGACCCGGAGCTGTCGACCCTGACGGAGGACGCCGGGCAGCGGTTCTTCACCATCGATGCGTCAGGACACCACGCGCCGTTGAGCCAGGCGATTCACTGACCTGGGTGGCGCGTGCGGTCGGGCGGTTCTAGATTGAGAGCCAATGGGCCGTCAGAGCCCGCGCGACAGGAGAGCCGTCATGTCCGATTTCGAGCACGTCTTTGACAAGCCGCCTGAAGGGGCGGCCGAAGACTGGACGATCCCGCAGGACTGGCGCGCCTATACCGAGACCGAACACAGGACCTGGGATACCCTGTACGCCCGGCAGATGAAGATCCTGCCCGGCCGCGCCGCCGACGTCTTCTTCAAGGGGCTGGAGGCGCTGGACCTGAATACCGGCGGCATTCCCGACTTCTCGCTGATGAACCCCAAGCTGCAGGCCCTGACCGGCTGGACGGTGGTGTGCGTACCGGGGCTGGTGCCCGACGAGGTGTTCTTCGACCATCTGGCCAACCGCCGCTTCCCCTCGGGCCAGTTCATCCGCAAGCCGGACCAGCTGGACTATCTGCAGGAGCCGGACATCTTCCACGATGTGTTCGGCCATGTGCCGATGCTGACCGACCCCGACTTCGCCGCCTATATGGAGGCCTACGGCAAGGGCGGTCAGCGGGCGGCGGCGCTGGGCATGCTGCCCAATCTGGCGCGGCTGTACTGGTACACGGTCGAGTTCGGCCTGATGAAGGAGGCCGACCAGCTGCGCATCTATGGCGCGGGGATCGTGTCGTCGGCGACGGAGAGCGTGTTCGCGATCGAGGATCCGTCGCCCAACCGGATCGGCTTTGATCTGGAGCGGGTGATGAAGACCCTCTACCGGATCGATGACTTCCAGCAGGTCTATTTCGTGATCGACTCCATCGAGCAGTTGAAGCGCGAGACGCTGCAGGACTTCGGCCCGATCTATGACCGGCTGCAGGGGGCGGAGACCATCGCCATCGAGACCATCCTGCCGACCGACGAGGTCTTCACCGAGGGGACGCAGGCCTACGCCGCCAAGGGCGGGCGGTTCGCGGCCTGACGCCGAGCAACAGGCCGAACCCGCCGAGTCGGCGCGCGATCTCATAGGCGAGGAAGCAGGCGGCGAAGGTCGCGGCGATGATCAGGCTCGCCTCCACGCCGAGCGGCAGGCCCAGCGGCATCAGAGACCAGGCGGCGACGATGATCGCCGTCTGGTGCACGATGTAGAAGGGAAAGACGCCGACGCTGAGGTAGCGGAGCACCGGCCCGCCCCGGTTCAGATAACGGGCGCCGTAGCCGAGAATGGCGGCGATCCAGGCCCATTGGTCGGCGGCATAGATCACGCGCATGACCCGGCGCAGCATCTCGGGCGGGACGGCGTCATCGGCGCGCCAGACCCAGGCGTAGATCGCCCAGGCGGCATAGCTGAGCACCGCCAACAGCAGGGCCGGCTGACGCAGGCGGACGAAGGCGGCCTTCAGGACCTCGGAGCGGGCGATCAGGAAGCCGAACAGATAGACGCTGAACGACAGGGCGTGGTTGTACCAGTCGTCGGTCAGGGCATGGGTGATCTCGAACCGCGGGGCGAGGAAGAAGCGCACGACCGCCAGCCAGACGATGGGCCAGACCAGCAGGCCCCAGCCGCTGAGGGTGCGCTCCAGCAGGCCGCCGAGGGCGCGCAGGGGGCGAGCGGCGAGGCTGAGGATCAGCGCCAGGATCAGGCCGTAGACCAGCAGGTAGGCGACGAACCACAGATGGTTCCAGGTCGGGGTCGTCAGGCAGCCGTCGGCGTCGCACCAGTTCCCCGAGGCGGTGGCGTATTTGATCCAGAAGTTCTGGAGCCAGGGCGAATGGGCGGGGTCGGCGACACCAAACTGCTGAAGGGCCTGAAAGACCTCGTAGTAGCTCTGCGGCGGGACGATCACGAACATGCCGAACAGCAGGGCGGGCAGGAGGCGGAGCACGCGTGATCCCGCCAGCCGCCCCGCCGGATGATCCGCGCCGAAGCTGTCGAAGAGGAAACGGGTCGCCGCGCCGGAGACCAGGAAGAGCAGGGTCAGTCGCCACGGGTTGGTGATCATCATCACCGGCTGGATAGCCTCAACGATCCGGGGGCTCTTGATGTGGAAGTCCCACGACACATAGAGCATGCCCACATGGTAGAGGATCAGCAGGAAAAAGGCGCCGACCCTGATCCAGTCGAGATCGTGACGGCGGTCCGCGGGCGGCAGGGCGATGTCGGACATGGGGGGCTCCGTGGCCAGTGAGAACGAGACCATGGTCGGGGCGCCGGGCGTCGGCGGGCAATCGCCGGGGGCTGTCCGGACCGCTGGCGGGGACGTCGCCGGCGGCGCGGGGACGGACGGCGACGCACGGGGGACGAGCGGAGTGTGGGCGCGTCTGCGGCGGGCCAATCCGCACGATCTGCGGCAGGCCTATCTGATCATCGCGCCGGTCACGGCGCTGGTGGTGGCGGTCAATTCGCTGACCAATCTGGCCGATGCGCCGGACCTGCAGTCCTGGGAGCCGTGGTGCTGGGAGATCACCAGCGCGGCGGGCATGCTGGCGGCGTTGTGGATCCCGTGGCTGGCGACAGCGACGGCCCCGCCGGAGGAGGCGCTGGGCGCCGGATGGCGGCCCAAGGCGCGGTGCGCCGTCGTGCACCTGATCGCCCTTGTCGCTCTGTCCGCCCTGCACGTGGGCGTCTTCGTCTGGCTGCGCGGGCTGGTCTACGACGCCATGGGCGGGTCGTATGAGTTCGGCGACCGCTTCATCTACGAACTGCGCAAGGATGCGATCAGCTACCTGAGTTTCCTCGCGGTCTTCTGGGCCGTCGGCTATCTGCGGCGACGGCGGGACGAACCGGTGCGGCCGGTCAGTTTCGATATCCGCGACGGGGTGCGGATCATCCGCGCGCCGCTGGCGGATATCGTGGCCGTGTCCTCGGCGGGGAACTATGTGGAGTTCTGGCTGGCAGACGGCCGCCGTCCCCTGATGCGGGCGACGCTGGCGGCGATCGAGGTGGAGCTTGAGCGGTTCGACTTCGTGCGCGTGCACCGGTCATGGCTGGTCAATGCCGGGCGGGTGACGGGGCTGCGGCCGGACGGGTCGGGCGACTGGACCGTCGAGCTGGGCCAGATCGAGGCCCCGGTGTCGCGCCGGTATCCGCAGGCGCTTGAGCGGCTGAAGTCGCCGGTGTGATCAGTCCGCGCGCGTTGTCTCCGGCAGAAGGCGGAGGCTGAGGGCGACGCCTACGGCCCAGACGGCGAAGGCGGTCTCGAGGATGCGCTGGGCCAGACCCATCCAGGCGAAGCCGGGATGGATCAGCCAGACCACGCTGGCGGCCGGGACGCCGCAGATCAGGCTGAGGACGAACAGGCCCCGCAGGCCGGGCTGTTTTCGGGTGGCCAGACCGATCAGGAAGACGCCGAGCACGCCTGCCAGATAGCCGATGCCGCCGAGGATGTTGTGGAGGACCCCGGTGAGGCTGGCCCCATCCGCCGCGCACTCGAAATCGCAGGGGAAGACGCCGCCGAACATCAGGCCCAGACCGTTCAGGGCGCTGAGCCCGAAGCCGATAAGGAACAGGGGCGTGCGCGGGAACAGGGCCGCGCACAGCAGCCAGAACACCGTCAACAGGGCGCCCGAGACGATGAAGGCCAGGCTGACGGACGGGCCGTTCAGGGCGCCGGCCGCGCCCAGTTCGCTGATGAACTGCCGGACGTGATCATAGCCGGGGTAGACGGCGCCGCCGCCCAAGGTCACGGCGGCGAGGATGAGCAGGCTCAGGATCGCGCAGGCGAGGGCGAGCGCGCGCATCAATCCCGCTGGAACGGGTAGAAGCCCGAGCCGAGGCCGAGGATGGAGGTCAGCTCGTCCAGCGCGCCGCGGCTTTCATCCAGCAGGGCCGGATCGGCGAGATCGGCGACCGTGAGTTCGTCGCGATACCAGGTGGCGCCCCAGACGCTGAGCGCGCCGTGCAGTTCGTCGGTCAGCCGCATGCCGGGATTGGTCGCGGCCAGTTCGGCCTCGTTCAGGACCACGCGCAGACGCAAGCAGGCGGGGCCGCCGCCGTTGCGCATCGACTGGCGGACATCGACGTATTCGACCCGGCCGATGGGGCCGTTGGAGCTGGCCACCGCTTCGGCGACCGCATGGGCGCGGGCGTTGTCGCGGGTCTCGGTCGGGCAGATCAGGGTCAGGCGATCCTCGCCCGGGATCTGCACCAGCATGGAGTTGAACAGATAGCTGGAGATGGCGTCGGCGAGGGGGAGCTCGGCCTCGGAGACCTCGACGAATACAGGCTCGAAGCCTTTGGCCGCCGCGCGGATGGCGGCGTGGGTCGCGGCGGTGTCCTCGAAGGCCAACTGGTGGTGGAACAGGGTGTCGAGCGCGCCGACGCAGACGACGTCATTGTGGAAGGTCCCGCCGGCGATGGCGGCCTTCGACTGGCGGGCCAGCACCGCGCCCGACGCGCCGTGACGACGGGCGAGGGCCTCGGAGGCCTCGCGGGTCTGGCGGGCCGGGAAGGGGCCGGTCCACGGCTCCCACGCCTCGCGGCCCCAGACCAGCAGGTTGACGCCCTCGGCGCCATGTTCCGCGCACAGGCGGACGTGGTTGGCGGCGCCCTCGTCGGCCAGATGGGCGACCGAGGGCAGGGCGTCGTGGACGGCGAAGCGCGCGGGGTCGGGGAAGAGGGCGTCCAGCGCGCGCTTCGTCTGCTGATGCTCCAGTGAGCGGTGCAGGTTGGTGACGAGGTTGGCGGGGGTGAAGTGGACCCGGCCGTCGGCGCTGTCGGCGCTGGGCGTCACCGTCGCGGCGTTGGCGGCCCACATCGGCGAGGCCGAACAGGCGGCGGCGGCGAAGGTCGGGGCGTCCTTCCATGCACGCTCGATGACCTGGGCGTCCGTGCCGCCGAAGCCCAGGTTGCGCAGGAAGGGGATGTTCGGCCGCTCGTGCGGCGGCAGGACGAACTGGGGCAGGCCGAGGTCGGCCAGCCGCTTCATCTTGTCGAGGCCCTGCAGGACGGCGGCGCGCGGGTTGGACGCCTGGCCTTCGTTGCGGCTGGAGGCCAAGTTGCCGGGGCTGAGCCCGGCGTAGGAGTGGGTCGGCCCGATCAGGCCGTCGGCGTTGGCTTCGAGGGCGTGGGTCATGGCGCTCATGAGTCCTCCCCCTCGAGGGGGGAGGGTTGGGAGGGGGTGTTGGCAGACGGTTGGTCAATCGGGCGCGGGAGGCTCGATCCCGCCTCATGCGCCAACCCGGTCTTCACCGCGCGCGCACCCCATCCCCCGACCCCTTCCCCCTCGAGGGGAAGGGGAGATTTCTGGCTGATCGCCAGAGCGATCTGTCCAACGACGGCGTCCAGATCATCAGGGATGCGACGGCTGTCGATCCTGATGGGAAGGAGGCGCAGTCGTTCCCAGAGCTTGGCTTCCGTCCACGTCGGTTCAGCCCGCAGGCGACGGGCGCGCTCTCGCCCCCCCGACTTGATCCGTTCCGGTCTCGAGAAGCGGTTCAACTCCATCAGGACAACCCCTTGATCTCGCTCTCGATGTTCTTCACCGCCTCGGCCTCGAAGCTGGCGACCGGATAGGCGCAGTAGTCGGCGGCGTAATAGGCGGAGGGCCGGTGGTTGCCGCTGGCGCCGAGGCCACCGAAGGGCATGTCGCCGGCGGCGCCGGTGGTCGGGCGGTTGAAGTTGACCACGCCCGCGCGGATGCGGCGGATGAATGTCTGCCAGTTCGCGGGATCGTCGCTGACCAGACCGGCGGACAGGCCGTAGCGGGTCGCGTTGGCCTCGGCGATGGCGGCCTCGAAGGACGACACGCGGGTCACCGACAGGAAGGGGGCGAACATCTCTTCGTCGGGGACGCTGACGTCGGTGACGTCGATGATGGCCGGTTTGACGAAGGCGCCGGGCAGGTTGCCGACGGGACCGGAGGCGCGGATGACCTTGGCGCCCGCGTCGATGCGTTCCTGGAGGGCGGCGAGGGCGGCGGCGGCGGCCTTTTCGGAGATCAGCGGCCCGGCGTAGGGCTCGGTCGGGCTGTTCCAGGGGGCGAAGAGCAGGCGGTCGCTGAGGGCGGCGACGGCCTCGATGACGGCGTCGCCCTGCGGACCTTCCGGCACGATCAGGCGGCGGGCGCAGGAGCAGCGCTGGCCGGTGGTGATGAAGGCGGACTGGACGGCGATTCCCGCGACCGCCTCGGCGTCGGCGGCGTCCCAGACGACCAGCGGATTGTTGCCGCCCAGTTCGAGCGCGAGGATGACGTGCGGGTCGTCGGCGAATTTGCGCCGGAAGTGGGCGCCCGCCGCGCCGGAGCCGGTGAACATCAGGGCGTCGATGCCGCTGTCCAGCAGGGCCGCGCCGGTGTCGCGTCCGCCCTGCACCACATTGACCACGCCGGTCGGCAGGTCGGCGGCGGCGAAGGCTTCGGCCATCAGCTGACCGGTGAGGGGGGTCTCCTCCGACGGCTTGAAGACGACGGTGTCGCCCGCCAGCAGGGCCGGGACAATGTGGCCGTTGGGCAGGTGGCCGGGGAAGTTGAAAGGCCCGAGGACGGCGGCGACGCCGTGCGGACGGTGACGCAGGGTGGCCGAACCGAAGGCGGTGGCGGCGGTGCGCTCGCCGGTGCGCTCGTCATAGGCGCGGATCGAGATGTCGACCTTGCCCTGCATGGCCGTGAGCTCGGTCTGGGTTTCCCACAGCGCCTTGCCGGTTTCGCGGCTGATGGCCTCGGCGATCTGGGGCGCGCGTTCCTTCAGCACGGCCTGATAGCGCTTCACCGCGTCGATGCGGTCCTGACGGGGGCGGTCGGCCCAATCGGGGAAGGCGGCGCGGGCGCGGTCGGTCGCGGCCTGCACCTCGGCGGTCGAGGCGGCCGCGCTTTCCCAGACGGTTTCGCCGGTGGCGGGATCGATGGATTTGAACTGGGTCATGGGATCACTCAGGTCTTCACACGAACGGTGTCACCAGCCTTCACCTTCAGGGCGTCGGCGGTCTCGCGGTTCAAGGTGGCGGTGTCGCCTTCGATATGGGCCCGCTGGCGGACGGCGCGGAAGCCGCCCACGCTGTTGGTCGAGATCAGGCCTGGCAGTTCGGCCTCGACCTCATCGGCGACGGCGACCGTCAGGGGGCGGGCGTCACGGACGGTGCGGATGTTGTCGCGCTGGCACGAGACCGTCGGACCGGCGTCGAAGATGTCGACCAGGCCGTTGGGACGGAAGCCCTCGCTCTCGAGCAGGGCCATGGCGGGCACGCCCTGCGGATGGACCTTGCCGATTACCGCGCGGGCGGGCTCGGGCAGGAGTTCGAGATAGATCGGGTGACGCGGGGCCAGGTCGAGGATGAACTGCTTGTCCGTGGCGCCGGTCAGGCGGTCGGCCTCATCGAACTCCATGGGGAAGAACTTATGGGCGACGTGATCCCAGAAGGGGCAGGCGCCGTCGGGGGTGAAGACCCCGCGCAGCTCGGCCAGGACGTTCTCGTTGAACAGCTCGGGCTCGGCGCCGATCAGCATGTAGCGAGACTGGCTAAGCAAGCGGCCCGCGCCGCCCTTGCGCCGGTCGGCCTTGAGGAAGAGCGACCCGACCTCGGTCCAGCCGGTGCATTCATTGACCAGCACCAGCGTCTTCTGTTCCAGCTTGATGCCGAGCGAAGGGGAGGACTGGGCGTTGTTGACGACCCGGAAGCTGAAGAAGGGGCGTTTCAGGCCGACGGAGGCCTTCACCGAGCCGATGCCGTCGACGTCGCCGGTTTCACTCTCCTCGAGCATCAGGGTGTACCAGCGCTCGTGCGGCTCCATCTTGCCGGCGAAGCTGTCGCGGCTGAGGTCGAGACGTTCGGACAGCTGGTCCGGGTCTTCCGGCAGGCTGGTGAAGCCCGGGCCGGAGAGGATGGCGAGTTCGAGCAGGTGGTCGAGGTCGGCGGGGCCTGCGGGGCGGACGACGAGCATGGGGTTACATCGTCTCCAGACGCAGGGACTTCAATTTGAGGGCGTCGATCTCGCCCGAGGCGATCTTGCACAAGATAAGCGCGGAAAGTTGCGCCCGTTCGACGAAACTGGCGGGCCAGGCGAATTCCTGATCCGAATGGATGTCGCCGCCGAGGACGCCGAGGGTGTCGATGTTGGGCAGGCCCGCGGCGTGCAGGTTGTTGCCCTCGCAGACGCCGCCGGAGGGCTTCCAGGCGATGGTCTGGCCCAGCAGGGCGCCGGTTTCCTTCACCGCCTCGAACAGGGCGGTCTGGCTGGCGTCCATAGGCTTGGGCGCGCGGGTCATGCCGCCGTGCAGGTCCAGCGTCAGGCCGGGGAAGGGGGGCTCGGCGGCGATCTGCTGCACCGTCTCCGAAATCCAGGCCGAGGCCTGGGCGTCGGGGACGCGGACGTTGAAGCGGACGACGGCGTTGTCGGCGACGACATTGAGCGGGCCGCCGCCCGAGATCTTGGCCACATTGACGGTGACGCCCTCGCGCACCCCGTTCAGGGCGTGGAGGCGGGCGGCGATGATGGCGGCGCCGGCGACGGCGTTGGCGCCTTCGTGGAAGGCGCGGCCCGCGTGGGCGGCCTTGCCGGTGACGATCAGGTGGTAGTTGCCGCTGCCCTTGCGTTCGCCGGCCAGGGTGCCGTCGGCGAGGGCGGGTTCATAGGTCATGCCGACATGGCCGCGCGCGCCGAGTTCCGCCAGCAGGGGGGCGGAGGCAGGGGAGCCGATCTCCTCGTCCGGGGACAGCAGGACAGTCCAGCCGACGCGCTCGCGGTCGGGATGGGTCTCGAAGGCTTCCAGCGCCGCCAGCAGGACGGAGATGCCGCCCTTCATGTCGGCGATGCCGGGACCGTTCAGGGCGCCGTCCGCGCGGGTGACGACCGTCTGGAAGCCCGAGGTCTCGGGGAAGACGGTGTCGTAGTGGCCGGTCAGGACGACCTGGAGCGGGGCGTCGGGGCGGCAGGTGATCTTCAGCGCGTCGGCGTGCGCCTCCTCACGCACCGCGCCGTCGTCGGCCACGGTGGTGGAGCCCCGGGTGGGAATGCGCTCGACGGTCGCGGGCAGGGCGCGCGCCTCGGCCTCGAGCAGGGCGAGGACGGCGTTCAGCCCGGCGGCGTGACGGCTGCCGGAATTGACGTTCGCCCACGCCACCGCGCGTCCGATGATGGCGGCTTCGCGGGCCGCGACGTGATCGAGCACGGACTGGTCAGAAGGCAGAATCCGCATCGGCGGGACCCTAACGGGGTGCGCGGCAAAGGTGAAGCGAGGCCGGGTTACGACTCGTCACGGGATCGGGTTAGGCTGCGGCTTCAACCTGGAGGAAGATTTCATGACCGACTGGATCAAGGCCATCAATCCGACGGCCCCCATCACCACTGAAGGCGAGGCCCTGGGCGCCGCCCGCGCCAGCGCCATCGGCGTCGGCGTCGGCGTTGTCGTCGGGATCGTCGGCATCGTGCAGATGATCGTCAAGAAGGACGAGATCGCGGCCGCCGCTCAGGCTGCCGCCGGCGCCGATCCGGCCGCGGCGAGCATGGCCGGCGCGATGGCGCAGGGGATGCTCTATGTCGCCATCGCCTTTGTGGTCATTCAGGCCATCATCGCCTTCGTGCAGTGGGCGAAGCCGAACATCATCATTCCGATCCTGTTCCTGGTGCTGGTCATCGGCGGCTTCGCCCTGGCCATGATCGGCCAGATGATGCCGAGCCCGGTGGAGCGTCCGGAAATCCCGATGTGGCAGACGGCGCTGACCGGCATCATCGCCCTGGTGCAGACCGTCCTGCACATCTCGGGCATCCGCGGCGCCTCGAAGCTGGACAAGATCCGCTTCCAGGCCGCGAACCAGGACGACAACTACTAACGCCTACCGGTTCGGGCGGCGGTCTCCGGATCCGTCGCCCGGCTGGCGGCTTTGCCGGCGCCAACGGATCGACAGGCTCGCGTTGCCCTGTCCGCCGAACTTGGAGCTGACCGTCAGGTTGCGACGAATCTGCCATTCGACGTTGACCTCAGCCCCGTCCTCGCCGCCGCCGATGATCTCCAGATAGACGTCGTCGGTGATGTAGCGTCCGCCCGCCACAGTCAGGCTGGACGCCTGACCGCCGAAGGACAGGCGGTCCAGACCCGCCAGCTCGCGCAGGTTCCCGATCACATCGAAGCCGCCGCCACCCGCCAGGGCGGCCACGCCCGCCGCCAGCTGAGCCGCCTCGAAGGGCGACAGCTGCGAGGCCGAGCGGCCGAACAGCACCTGCGACAGGATTTCGTCCTGCGGCAGGGCGGGGGTCGAGGTCAGGGCGATCTCGGGCCGCGCCGCCGTGCCGGTGACGCGGATGGTGGCGGTCAGGGCCGGATCCTCGCGCGTCGCCGACAGGTTCAGGCGGATCTGGTCCGGACGGGTCGACAGGGTGACCGAGCCGGTGTCGTCGAAGATGAAGCGCTTGCCCGCGAAATCGTAGTCGCCTCGCACCACCCGGGCCGTGCCGGTCAGGATCGGGCGGCTGATGGTGCCGGTGACGCGGGCATTGACCCCCATCTCGACGTTCAGACCGCGCCCGACCACGCGCACGTCGCCGCCGGGCGAGCGGATGGCGATGTCCATTCCGATCTGGGGACCGCGCGTGCGGTTCTGCTCGGCTTCGGGCACGTCGCCGCCGGGGCGGTTGATCTCGACCACATCCATGCGGACGATGCCGTTGGAGCCGGGCGGATTGGCCTCGATGCGGGCCTCGTCCACAGAGATTTCCCCGGCCAGGCGGATGTTGCCGTCCTGACCCCGGATGACGGTGAGGGGGCCGGAGGCGCGGGCCTCGGCGATGTCGTTGTCGATAATGCGGAAGCGACGCAGCAGAAGCTGGAAGCTGGAGCCCGAGCCCTGACGCAGGCCGATGCGGCCTTCCCCGCTGACCTGACCGCCCGAACCGTCGTTGGCGTTGAAGGTCTCGATCAGGGCGGTGGTGTCGTCGAACCGGCTGTTCAGGGTGACGCCCTGCAGCCGCAGCCCGGTGGCGTTGTCGCGGAAGGCGCCGTCCTGAAGATCCAGACGGCCATTGACGCGCGGCTCGTTCAGGGTGCCGCCGAGGGTGGCGTTGGCGTTCATCTGACCGGACAGGGAGCGGTCGCCGCCCAGGAACAGGTCCCAGATCGGCTGGATCTGGCCGCGAATATTGACCGAGCCCTCCATGGGGCGGGTGCGGGCGATGGCCAGACGCAGCGGCGCGGCGGAGGCCTCGACCGGCAGGTTCAGGTCCGCGCTGGCCTGCACCGCGTTCTCATCGGTGGCGCGGGCCTGGATGCGCAGGGTGTTGTCCACGAGGGTGGCGTTCAGCGTGCCATCGACAGACAGGCCGCGCGGCGCGTCCACGCTGCGCAGGTCCTCGAGGTTCACATTGGCCGAGCCGGACAGGTCGTCGCCCGAGCCGCGCAGGGACAGGCGGCCGGTGACCCGACCGCGCACGTCCGGGGCGATGGAGCCGAGGTCCACGCTGGTCAGATTGGCCTCGATGATGGCGGCGCGGGAGTCCTGACGCATCTCGCCGGTCAGGACGCCGCCGCCGACCGACAGATCCACGCGGGCCACGCGCCCGTCGCCGGACAGAGCGACCACGGCGGGGCTGCGGGTGGTGAAGGCGATCTCGCGCACGGAGCCGGCGCCCTCCAGCACCACGGACTGGGCCTTGCCGTCGCGGGCGTAGACCCCTGAACCGTCGAACGACAGCGGGGTCGGGCCGATGACGTTGGTCTTCAGGGTGAAGGGCAGGCGGTCCAGCGTGCCGCGCCCATCGAGGTCGAGGGTGCGGATGATGTAGGGCGAGCCGGCGAAGCGGACGTTGCGGCCGCTGATGTCGAGAATGGCGGTGTCCGAGCCCCCCGCAGAATTGGCGCCCTCGGTCAGGCGAACCCGGCCGTTGGCCTCGCCCGAGACGAGGAAGGCGCCGGGGCGGGCGGTGAAGGTCAGGTCGGCGCTGGACGGAATGCGGTTGGACAGGGCGATGGCGCCCTGGGCCGTCACGCCGCCCGCGTTGAGGTCCACGTCGGTCAGGCGGATGCGCGATCCGCCGAGGAAGAAGTTCCCGCTGGCCCGCGCCGGACCGTAGTTGGAGCCGGCGGTGACGGCGATACGGCCGTCAGAGGCGTCGGCGCCCTTGCGGAAGCTGAGGATCAGATTGGCGTCGGTCAGTTTCAGCGCGCCCGCGCTGACCTGACCGAAGGCGGCGCGCAGGTCCACGCGGGGCTGGGCCAGGGTGCCGGTCAGGGCGCCGTCGCCGGTCATGGCGCCCTCGATCTCGACCGGGCCGACGCCGAAGGGACCCCGGGCGTTCCAGTTCAGCGCCAGCCGGAGCCGCCCGTCGCCCTCGATCAGCCCCCGGGCGCCCGCCGAGCCCTGGGCGCCGGTCAGGGCGGCGCGCTCGACCTCGATGCGGCCGCTGTTCAGGGCGCCGGTCAGTCGCAGGCGGGGCGTGGCGCCCAGCAGGCGGTCCAGTTCGGCCTGACCGGTGGCCAGGCCGCGTCCGCGTCCGTCGAAGGTCAGTCGCCACGGCGCGCCCGAGCGGGCCATGGAGGCAGCGATGGGACCGCCGAAGGCGCCGCGCGCACCGCTGTGAATCTTCGAGGCGTCAGTGATCCGCGCCTCGCCCCGGAAGCCGAGACCGCCGGCCAGATTGCGACCGCCCGAGCCCTTCAGCTCCAGCGCCTGACCCTTGGCGTCAATCTTCTCCAGCAGAATGGCGCCGTCGGCCTGGCGGGCGGCCTCGAAGATGATACGGGGCGTGGGGCCCAGCAGACCGCCGATGATGCCGGCGGTGGCGCCGCCGTCGGCGCGGATGTCGCCGTCCAGATCCATGCGCCCGGCGCGGACCTGAAGGTTGAGGGGGCCGCGCACCCGGCGGGCGCCATAGCTGGAGGCCTGAACCCCGACCAGATCGACCTCGCCGTTCAGGGCCCAGTTCGAGGCGTCGCCCTTGAAGGTGCCGACATAGGCGGAGGGACCGGCGGACGGTGCGCCGACGAGCCGGGTCAGCGACGGGGTGGCGATCTCCAGCCGGATGCCGTCGCGGCTGCGGCGGTCCTTGACGCTGATCTGGCCGCTGGCGTCCGAGGTCAGGTTCTCGGCGATCAGCCGCCACGCCACGCCCTGCTGGCCGTCGCCGTCCGTGTCCGGGGTGGTGGCGAAGCCGAACCGCGCCGTCCGCCCGATGCGCTCGACGAAGGGGGCCAGCAGGTCGGAGCCGGAGAAGTCGAAATAGCCGCTGATGCGGGTGTTGTCCTTGCCGTAGCGGCCCTTGATGGTCAGGGGCGTGAAGTCGCCGGTGCGGACGACCGCATCCACGATCTCGCCGTTGACGAGGGCCGAGGCGAGGAAGGGCTGGTCAGGGGAATAGCCCAGGGCGCCCGCTATGGGGCCGCCGCGCGCCTCGACCGCGCGCAGGTTCAGACGGGTCTCGAGCAGGGCGCCGCCGAAGGTGGCGTTCAGGCGCAGGTGATCGCCGGGGCGGCTGAGGCTGTCGGCGTTGACGACGACGTGCTTGGCCCCGCGCCGGGGGATGTTGGCCTCGCCCGACAGGTTCCAGCGGCCATACTCTTTCGAGAAGCCTTCCAGCAGTTCGACGTTGGCGGCGAAGCGGTCGATGTCGATGGTCAGGGGCTGGGGGCCGGACGGACCGGTCGGGGGCTCGACCTCCGGACGGCGGATCAGGCGGATGACGTCGGCCTCGATCTCGGTCGCATGGAAGCGGCGGGTGGTGAGCGGCAGCCAGTTCCAGTCGACATGGACGGCGCGGGCCTCCAGCCAGACGCCCTTGGCGTCGGTGACGGTGACGCGGTCGATGGTGAAGTCGTCGAACAGGTCGCCCTTGACCCCCTCGACATTGATCCGGCCGTAGCGACCGATCTTCTTGCCGGCGACGAAGCTCGTGACCAGTTCGCGGCCCGCGTCGCTGACCAGATACATGCGCCCGCCGACCAGCAGCAGGACCAGAAGGGCGGCGAGGACGGCGAAGGCCATGCCGCCGAAGAAGGCGAGGGCCTGCAGGCGGGTGCGCTTGCGCTTCGCCTTCTTCGCGGGCGTGTCAGCCGGTGTCTCTTCCGGCGTCAGCTCGGGGGGCGGAACGTCGGTCAAAACGCCTGTCCGATGCTGACGTAGATCTGGAAGCTGGCGTCGCCTTCACGCTTGTCGAGGGGAAAGGCCACGTCTGCGCGGATGGGACCGAACGGCAGTTTGTAGCGGACCCCCAGACCGGCGCCGTAGCGCATGTTGCTGAAGTTCGGCGTTTCCTGGAAGCCGATGGCGCCGGCGTCCACGAAGGCCACGGCCTGGAAGCTGCGCCAGACGTCGCGGCGGATCTCCAGCGAGGTCTCGAACAGGCTGAGGCCGCCGCGCGGGGTATTGTCGGGCAGGCGGGGGCCGACGCCCTGATATTCATAGCCGCGCACCGAGCCGCCGCCGCCGGAATAGAACAGGCGATCTGACGGGACGGTCAGCTCTTCGCCGCCGACGATCGAGCCGATGCGGACACGGCCGGCCAAGACGGTCTTGGCGTTGTCCTGCAGCGGCAGGTAGGCGGTCGCCTGGGTCTCGGCGCGCAGGAAGAAGACGGTGTCCTCGCCGCCCACGGCGGTCGGTTGGGCCGAGGCGGTCAGACGCCAGCCCGTCGTCGGGTCCAGCGGGTCGTTGGACCGGTCCAGATAGAAGCTGCCGCGTCCGGTCAGGATGTAGAGGTCGCGGTCGAAATTGATCGGCAGCTGGGTCAGCGGGTCGAACCGGGTCTGGTTGTAGTGACCGACGTCCAGTCCCAAGCCGTAGCTGAACCACGACGTCTTGCCGATCCGCTGCTGCAGATCCGCCGCCACGGTGAAGGCGGCGCGCTCGTAGGCGTCGGTGTCTTCGTTGACCAGGGCGGTGTCGAGCTTCAGCGTCTGACCGGGGCGGCGCCAGTGGGGCAGGCTGAGATTGACGCCGAGCCGGCTGTCGATGTCGGCGATACGAATGTCCCAGACCAGGGTGTCGGCGCGTCCGAAGCGGTTGTGCCAGGTCCAACGGGCATCGATGCCGGAGCCTTCGGCGGTCGAATAGGTGGCGCCCGCCTCGAGGATGCGGCGCGGGCGGTCGGTCAGGCTGACGATGATCGGACGATTGCCCGCCGCGTTCGTCTGGTCGGCCGGGGCCAGGGCCACGCCGACGCCGTCGTAGACGCCTGTTTCCAGCAGGCGGCGTTCCAGTTCGCCGACGTCCTCCGGATCGTAGACGTCGCCCTCGGCCCAGGTGGCCAGACCGGCGACCCAGTCGGGGTTGGTCGGGCCGCGCGTCTCCAGACGGATGCCGTCCAGACGGACCAGATCGCCCGCCGCGATGTTGTAGGTGGGCTGGACGGTGAAGGCGGCGTGATCAACGACCACCCGGCGCGGCTCGGCGCGGGCGTCGGCATAGCCGTTGCGGACCAGTCCGGCGACGATCCGGCCCTCGGCGGCGATGACGTCGACGGCGCGGCCCGGATCGCCGGGCTTCAGACCGATGTCGCCGGTGATGGCCTGGGCGGTCTCGCCCTGCGGCTCGGGCGCGACCCAGCGGACGGTCGGGTCAGCCAGAAGGAAGCGCGGGCCGGGGGTGACGCTGATGATCGCCACGGGGGCGTCCTCGCCCTCGACGATGTCTTCCAGAACCGGCTGGTAATAGCCCTCGGAGCGCAGCAGGGCCTCGGCGGCCTCCATGGCGCCGCGCGCCCGGCGGCGGGCCTCGAACCGGTTGGCGGGCGGGCCGTCAACCTCGCCCACGGCGCGGATCAGTTGCTCGCGCAGGGCCCCGTCCAGTTCGCCCCGAATCTGCACGCGAGGGTCCGCCGCGGCGGCGGACGCGAAGGCCAGGCCCGCCAGGCTGAAGAGGAAGAGGGCGGGCCGTGACGTCAAACTGGAACCTTCAATATGGACCGGACGGCCCCTGAATCACGCCGGCGCTTCCCGCCGTCGTCTGTCCCGCGCGAACGCGGCGTGGTCGGCGAGCCGCTTCAGTAGAAGAGGGTTTCGCTTTCCGGCTGGACGGATTCTTCCGACGTCCGCTTTTCGGGCGGCAGGGTGGTGGAGTCGGTCGGCGGCGGGGTCGGCGCGACGGCTTCGGCCGGAACGCCCGCGTCCTCGGCGACCGGCGGCGGCGCCTGTTCGGCGGCCTCGTCGGCCAGGCTGTCCTCGTGCGCCGGGCGCGGGTCGTCGCACGCCGCGACGGCGAGGGCGCCGGTCAGGGCCAGAAGGGCGGCAAGGCGTTTCATGGTCGAATTCTTCCCCGAAGCTCGGCCATCCAACGCATGGCCGTATCGCCCGTTCCATTAGAGTGTTTCGCGCGAAAGCACACCTGTCGGTGCGTCCGGCCACGCTTGTCGCCGTGTAACCGGTCCGCGAACGACGGTCATCATTCCCGGCAACCAATCCTTTCACATTTCAGTGCAACCTGAAGCTTGGGAGAAACGCATGACCGTCACCGCCTACGCGCTCGTCTCGCAGGTGAGATTCCGGGAATTGAAGACCCGTATCGGGCTGGCGGCCTTCATCGGCGCCACGGCCTGGCTGGTCACGCCCGGGGTGTGGCCGGTGGCGTGGTTCGTCGCCGTCCTGCTGAGCCAGGTGATCGACTGGGCGGTGTTCCGCCGCTTCCGCGAGAACCCCGAGTGGGTTCCGGACCCGGCCTATGTGCTGCTGTCCTGCGCCACGACCGCGCTGGGGGTGGCCATCTATTCCTCCATCGCCGCCTGGCTGTGGTTCGCGGGCGGGGAGGTCGGGCGCACCTTCGCCCTGGTGCAGGTCGCCGGCGGCCTGCTGCACGTCAGCCTGCATATGCACCATGTCCGGCCGATCCTGATCTCGGCGGTGGCGACGCACGGCGCCTATTTCCTCGGCCTGCCGGTGGTGACCGCCATCCTGACGGGCCGGTGGCAGGAGCTGCTGATCGGCATCGGCTGTCTGCTCTACATGAGCCACCTCGTCGTGGCCGTGCGCCAGAGCGGCGCCACGACCCAGTTGCTCCAGACCGCCAAGGAGCAGGCGCAGGAGGCGCGGGATCGGGCCGAGGAGGCCAGCGCCGCCAAGTCCGACTTCCTCGCCGTGGTCAGCCACGAAATCCGCACCCCGATGAATGCGGTGATCTCGGCCGCCAACCTGCTGCGCCGGACCGATCTGGACCGGGATCAGGCCGAGCATGTGTCGATGCTGACCGACGCCGGCGATGTGCTGATGGGCCTGCTGAACGATGTGCTCGACGTCTCGAAGATCGAGGCGGGCAAGATGGAGCTGGAACTGGACGACATGGAGGTCCGCGCCCGGCTGGCCTCCCTGGCCCGGCTGTGGGAGCCCCGCGCGGCGGCCAGCGGCGTGCGGTTGGTGATCGAGGCGACGGACGCCGTGCAGGAGTGCGTGCGGGCCGACCCGCTACGCTTCCAGCAGATCCTGTTCAACCTGATCTCCAATGCGGTGAAGTTCACGGACGAGGGGCAGATCACCGTCTCCGCCGACTGGGACGGCGCCCGGCTGTCGGTCGCGGTGGCCGATACCGGTTGCGGCATTCCGGCGGACCGGCTGTCGCGGGTGTTCAACAGCTTCGAACAGGCCGACGCGGGCACCACCCGTCGCTACGGCGGCACCGGCCTTGGGCTGTCGATCAGCCGCAAGCTGGCCGAGATCATGGGCGGCAGCCTGACGGTGCAGAGCGAGGCGGGCGTGGGCTCGACCTTCACCCTGACCCTGCCGCTGGAGGTGTCGGCCTCGCGTCCGGCGGCCGCGCCGGCCGTGACGGACGAGACCACGACGCTGGAGGGCCGCTCCATCCTGGCCGCCGACGACCACGAGGTGAACCGGCGCATCCTGAAGCTGCTGCTGGAGCCGCACGGCTGTCGGCTGACGCTGGTCGAGAACGGCGCCGAGGCGCTGGAGATGGCCGGGGTCGAGCGGTTCGACGCCATCCTGATGGACATGCAGATGCCGGTCATGGACGGGCTGGAGGCCACGCGCCGTATTCGCCAGTCGGGTCAGCTGAACGGGGACACGCCGGTGGTGGCCCTGACCGCCAATGCGCTGGATGTGCACCGCGCGGCGTGGGAGGCGGTCGGCGTCCACGCCTTCCTGACCAAGCCGATCGATCCGGTGGCGCTGGCCGGCGCGCTGGTCTCGGCCTGCGCCCGGTCGGTCGAGGTCGGGGAGACGGAGGCCGCCTGAGGTCTCAGGCCCGCCAAGCCGCCAGGGCGTCGTCCAGGGACAGGGCTGGGCGTTCTGGTTCGGGCGTCGCCTGACCGTCGAAGCGCGGAGCAGGGGCGGGCTGGATCACGCCCTGATCGACGAAGGTGGCGCGGGCGGCGTTATGCGGATGGGCCGGGGCCTCGCCCATCGTCAGCACCGGGGTGACGCAGGCGTCGAGGTCGGCGAAGTGGGCGGCCCAGTCGTCGCGGTCGCGCGTGGCGAACAGGGCCTCGAACCGGGCGTGCAGGGCGGGCCAGTTGGCCATGTCGAACTGCGGCGCCTCTTCGGGCGTCAGGCCCAGGCCGGCGATCAGGGCGGCGTAGAACTGGGGCTCCAGCGCGCCGACGGCGACAAACCGGCCATCCTTGCAGGTGAAGCAGCGATAGAAGGGCGCGCCGCCGTCCAGCAGATTGGCGCCGCGCGCGTCGCTCCACAGGCCGCGCGGGCGGAAGGCGTGGAACAGACCGGTCAGCAGGGCCGAACCGTCGGTCATGGCGGCGTCGACGACCGAGCCCTTGCCCGTGGTCTTGGCCTGCAACAGGGCGGCCAGCAGGCCGGAGACCAGGAACATGGCCCCGCCGCCGTAGTCGCCGACGAGGTTCAGCGGCGCGCGGGGCGGGCGGTCCGGCTCGCCCAGCGGGTGCAGCGCGCCCGAGAGGCCGATGTAGTTGATGTCGTGCCCGACCTTGTCCGCCATCGGCCCGGTCTGGCCCCAGCCGGTGACGCGGCCGAAGACAAGCGCTGGGTTGCGGGCGGCCAGCACCTCCGGTCCCAGCCCCAGCCGCTCCATGACGCCCGGGCGGAAACCCTCGATGATGGCGTCGGCGCCCGCGACCAGATCGAGGATGCGGGCGTGGTCGGCCGGGTCCTTGAGGTTGACCGCCACCGCCGCGCGGCCCCGGTGCATGACCTCGCCGCCTACGTCGCTGAACGCCGCCGCGCCGGCTGAAGCGCTGCGGGTCAGGCGCAGGACCTCCGCTCCCATGTCGGCCAGAACCATGCCCGCGAAGGTCACGGGACCGAGGCCGTCGAACTCGAGAATGCGGAGACCGGAGAGGGGCTTGGCGGAGACTGTCATGTCCCTTGCGTAGCCGGTCTGTCAGGAACCTGTCGAGCGGACCTTGACCCGCGCGACGACATGTTGGAAAAGCCGCGCCTCCGGATTCGCCGACGCGACCCGGTGACACGATGTGCGTCCTTAGCTCAGTTGGTTAGAGCATCTGACTTTTAATCAGAGGGTCCTCGGTTCGAGCCCGAGAGGACGTACCATCGGTCTCCTGACATCGCAGTGCTTTCGTCACGCCGCCCGGCGTGATTGATAGGCGCATGCGCGCCCTGTTCCTCCTCCCCGCCGTTCTCGTCCTCGCCGCCTGCGGAGGCGGGCAGGCTGTGCGCGATTTCGGATCGGGGCTGGGCGCGGCCGCGACGGCGCCGCTGGACGATTTCAACCTGCGGCGGGAGTACATCCCCACCGTGCTGCTGCAGGCCGAGGCCAATCCCTATGACCTGCGCAATCTGAACCAGTGCACCACCATCGGCGCCGAGATCGCGCGGCTGAATGAGGCGCTGGGGCCGGATACGGACGAGCCGCCGTCGCCGGACAATCCCTATCTGAGCGAGCGCGCCGCCGATGCGGCCTCGAAGGCGGCGCTGGACGCGATCCGCGACACGACGACCGACTTCATCCCCGGGCGGTCGTGGATTCGCCGCCTGAGCGGGGCCGAGCGGCATCGGCTGAAGGTGCAGTCGGCGGTGCAGGCCGGACGGATGCGGCGGGCCTTCCTGAAGGGCGTCGGCATGCAGCGGAACTGCGCGCCGCCGGCGGCGCCGAGCTGGTTCCGGCCGCGGGGCGGAAGCCGGCGGTAGGCTTCAGCGACGGGCCTTGTCGGTGCGGTCGCCCCGGATCTGGACGCTGCCGTCCTTGGCGAAGGCCTGGAACGACGGCTTGTCGATGTTCCTGAACTCGCCGGTGCGGTCCCAATCCCAATCGAAGGATATCCGCTCGCCCTTGTGCGCGAACTTGCCGGACCAGTGCGCGAAGAACGAATATTTGTCGCCGCCGATGATGATCACGTGGCGATGCAGCGCGGTCTGGTTGCCCTCGGGCCGGGGCGGTTCTTCCAGATAGGTGTTGTAGGCGTGGAAGCCGGACTTCTCGATCCGCATGGCGTCAGTTCGACGTATGGCGCGCGTGGAAGTCGCGGCGGAACTGATCGAACCGGCCTTCCGAGATCGCTTCGCGCATGGCGGCGGTCAGGGCCTGGAAGAAGGCGATGTTGTGCCAGCTGAGCAGGACCTTGCCGAGGATCTCGTCGGCGCGGATCAGGTGGTGCAGGTAAGCCTTTGAATAGTCCTGCGAAGCGGGGCAGGGGACTTCCGGATCCAGCGGGTCCTGATCCTCGGCGAAGCGGGCGTTCTTGAGGTTGATCGGGCCGTTCCAGGTCCAGGCCTGGCCGTGACGACCGGCGCGGGTGGGCAGGACGCAGTCGAACATGTCGACGCCGCGCCAGACGGCTTCGACCAGATCAACCGGCTTGCCGACGCCCATCAGGTAGCGGGGGCGATCCTTGGGCAGGAACTCGGGCGCATAGTCCAGCACCTCGCACATGGCCTGATGGCCCTCGCCGACGGCGAGGCCGCCGATGGCGTATCCGTCGAAGCCGATCTCCTGCAGGCGCTCGGACGACTCCTTGCGCAGGTTCTCGTAGGTCGAGCCCTGCTGGATCCCGAACAGGGCCTGCGTGTCCCGGGCGCCGAAGGCTTTCTTCGAGCGGAGGGCCCAGCGGGCGGAGAGCTCCATCCCCTGACGGGCGCGCTTCTCCTCGGCGGGCCAGGCGACGCATTCGTCCAACTGCATGACGATGTCGGAGCCCAGACGGTCGGCCTGGATCTCGATGGAGCGTTCCGGCGTCAGGACGTGCTTGGAGCCGTCGATATGGCTGGAGAAGGTCACCGCCTCCTCGGTCAGCTTGGAGATGCCCGACAGGGACATGACCTGAAAGCCGCCCGAGTCCGTCAGGATAGGTTTGTCCCAGCGCATGAAGTTGTGGAGGCCGCCGAGGCGCTCCATCCGCTCCGGCCCGGGGCGCAGCATCAGGTGATAGGTGTTGCCCAGCAGGATATCGGCGCCGGTCTGCTTCACCTGATCCACGGTCAGGGCCTTGACCGTGGCGGCGGTGCCGACGGGCATGAAGGCGGGGGTGCGGATGTCGCCGCGGCTGGTCTTCAGCACCCCGGTGCGGGCGCGGCCATCGGTGGCGGAGATGTCGAACGGGAAGGTCATCAGTCGGTCAGCTTGTCCAGCGCCTCGGCGCGCTGCAGGTCCTTGGGGCGTCCGAAGCGGCGGGCCATGGCGGCCTGTTCGGCGGTGCGGGCGGTCGGGATGTGGCGATCCTGAACCGGGCGGTCAACGCGGGTGCGGAAGTTGACCGGGGCCCAGCCATCTTCAGTCTTCACCTCCAGCCCGACCATGATCTCGATCGGCAAGGGCGTGGTGTCGATTCGGGCCAGCAGGCGCGAGCGGAAGCGATCCTGCGTCTTCGGGGTGATGATGTGGCCGCCGAAGGCGTCGATCAGCTCATTGGCGGTGTGTTCGGAGGCCAGCACGTCGATGTCGGGCACGGGCCAGTCGGGCAGGCCGGACAGGGCCATGGCGGCGCCGCCGAAGACGATCCAGTCATTGCGGAGCTCCAGCGCCTCTGCCGTGGCGGCCAGCATCTCGAGACTCTGGATCAGGGGGCGGGGGAGGGTGCTCATGCCGCGGGGCGCCGGAACAGCAGGCTGCCGTCGCCGTAGGAATAGAAGCGATAGCCGTCCGCGACCGCGTGGGCATAGGCGGCCTTCATCACATCCATTCCCGCGAAGGCGCTGACCAACATGAACAGGGTCGACTTCGGCAGGTGGAAGTTGGTCATCAGCACGTCCACGGCGCGGAAGCGGTAGCCGGGGGTGATGAAGATGGCGGTGTCGCCGTGGAACGGCTTCACCACGCCGTCCTCGCCGGTCGCGCTTTCCAGCAGCCGCAGCGATGTGGTGCCGACGCAGACGATGCGACCGCCGTCGGCATGGACGGCGTTCAGGGCGTCGGCGGTCTCCTGCGAGACCTCGCCCCACTCGCTGTGCATCTTGTGGTCGGCGGTGTCGTCCGCCTTGACCGGCAGGAAGGTGCCCGCGCCGACGTGCAGGGTGACGGCGTGGGTCGAGACGCCCTTCGTCCGGATCGCCTCCAGCAGGGCGGGGGTGAAGTGCAGGCCCGCCGTGGGGGCGGCGACCGAGCCGTCATGCTCGGCGAAGACGGTCTGGTAGTCGGACCGGTCGCGGTCGTCTTCGGGACGTTTGGCGGCGATATAGGGCGGCAGGGGCATGACCCCGACGTCGCGGATGGCGTCGTCCAGCGCCGGGCCGGACAGGTCGAATTTCAGGGTGACTAGGCCGTCGTCGCCCTTGCCGGTGACGGTGGCGTCCAGACGGCCCAGATCGCAGGCGCCGTCAGTCATCAGGCCGAACCGGACCCGGTCGCCGTCCTTGATGCGCTTGCCCGGCTTCATGAAGGCGGACCAGACGTCCGGGGCGTCGCGGTGGTGCAGGGTGGCCTCGACCTCGACGGTCAGAGTCTCGCCTTCGCCCCCGCCGATCCCGGGATTGGGCCGCTCGCGCAGACCGGACAGCCGGGCCGGGATTACGCGGGTGTCGTTGAACACCAGGGCGTCGCCGGGACGCAGGAAGTCGGGCAGATCACGGATGATCCGGTCCTCCAGCCCCTCCTGACGCACGACCAGCAGACGCGCGGAATCGCGCGGCTCGGCGGGGCGCAGCGCGATGTGGTCGTCGGGCAGGTGGAAGTCGAAATCAGCGGTCTTCATCAGGCGGCGCAAAGGCCATGCGTCTGCGGCGGGGTCAAGGCGGGGAACAGAGGGGCGAGCCGGTGAGACCTTGTGTCAGCCTGACCGTGGGCTGGCGCTCGGGCAGAATGGCGGCATGAAACTGATCCCCGTTCTCGCCGTCTCCGCCCTGTTCGGACTTGTCGCCGCCTGTGATGAGGCGGTGTCCACCCTGCAGGAAATCGAGGATACCGCCGCCAAGGCCTCGGCCACGGCGACCGAGATCAACACCCGCGCCGACCAGATCCAGCAGGCGGCCAATGATCCCGTCGGCGCCCTGCGCGGCGTGGTGACCGCCAATCTGACCCGGATGCCGACCGACCAGCCCGGCATCTATGTGGTGACCGACGTCCAGACCGGCTGCCAGTTCCTGGCCACCTATCAGGCCGACGGCACGACCGTCGCCAGCATCGCTCCGCGCGTCGAACAGACCGCCGACGGCGGCACGCGCCAGCGCTGCATCGCCATTCCGGGACCGGGATCGGGCGAAGGGACCGAACAGCAGGGGTGATCCCGGGCGCTTAAGCCTTGCTTCAGGTCGGTCGTGAACAAGTGGCCCCATCGGACCGATGGTGGGGAGTTCGGCGGTGCCTGTCATGTCCTGGCGTTCAGCGACCGCCCTGCTGCTTTCGGCGGCGATGCTCGGCGGCTGCATTGAGCACCGCTATAACGTCGAGACTGAAGTCCGGTTTGAGGGGGACGGGGGGGCGCTGCGGCGCACGGTCGTGACGCGCTGCGAGACTCACGACATTCCCGACCGGTTCGAAAGTTCGGTGATCGGGCTGATGGACTGGATCGAGGAATACGGCGAGCCTCTCTGGTTCCCGCTGTCCGGCGGGCGGATGGGCATACTGGGCCTCCAGCCGCGATGCTGGGCGCCGGGGCACAAGCCGCGGCGCGGGGCGGAAGTCGATCTGGGCCTGCCGCACAAGGCGACGATCTATGTGTTCAACGACGCCCGCTCGCCTACCGAACTGGATGTCTATGAGGCCGGGGCGCTGGTGGGCGAGGGCCGGGCGTTCAGTGCGATCAACGTCACCAAACGGGCCGTGGGCGGCCGCCTGACCTCGGATATCGAAGCCCATTTTCCGGCGGTGGCGCAGTTTGGTCGTCGGGATCGTGAAGGCAGGGGTGGGCGCACCCGCTTTGGCGGTGTCCGGGCGCAGCGGCTGACTGGAGATCCCTCCCGCCGGGAAGACGAGGAGGTGATCCTCGTGCGGGAGAGCCCGAAGGCGCCCTTCACGCTCCAGTCCGAGGCCGAATCGGGGTTGCTACGGCGGCTGTATCGGATCGGTGGAATGGGAGAGACGCACGAAGCGCCGGTGTCATGGCGTCCGGCGGTTTGCATCGAAGACGAGTGTGTCGAACTGGGCATGGGCTCCACGCGGCTGGAGACACCGTCCGGCGCGATCTACGAGTTGCGGACGCAGGTGCTCGACCTGACGACCGGCGACTTCGTTCTGGGGCGAGGCAAGGATGCGCGGTTCAGCAACCGGCACAGCCAGATCCGCGGGTCCTGATGTGCGTTTCACTGCTGATTTAGCGCCGCTGTGAACCGAAGCGCCGCACGGCGGTTGCTTCGGCATGAAAGCCCCCGACCTACTTCCCTCCGCTCTGATCGGCGCCGTAGCCAGCGCCCGGTCGATGACGCCCATGGCCGCCCTGGCCGCCGCCCATCTGGCGAAACGCAAGACACCGGGAAGGCTGCGCCTGCTGACCCATCCCCTGTTCACGGCCGGGGCGCTGGCGATGGGGGTGGGGGAGCTCTGCGGCGACAAGATGAAGTCGGCGCCGGACCGGACGGTCTTCCTTGGCCTGCTGGCGCGGGTGATGAGCGCGGGCATCGCCGGCTCGGCCCTGGCGCCGAAGGGGCGGGAGCGGGCGGGCGGGTTGGTCGCCGTGCTGACCGCCGTGCCGTTGGCCTATCTCACTCTGGCGGGCCGCAAGCGGGCCATGCGCCGGATCGGTCAGACGAAGAGCGGTCTGATCGAGGACCTGCTGATCGTGGCTTCAGGGGCTGCGGTGGTGGCGGGGACGGTGCGGAAGGGTGGAACGTCACGCAGGCGTTGACCCACGCGTGCTGAGGCGGCAAAGCCCGTCCCATGCTGCAGAACATCGAACTCCTCGCGCGCGACGCCAGGTCGTGGCCGTTTGAACAGGCCCGCAATCTTCTGAACCACGTTCTGAAGAAGCGGCTGAGCGACGCCGAGCGGGATGCGGCGAAACTGCTGATCGACGCGGGCAAGGCGGATGAGGCGCTGGCGACCTTCCCGGCGCTGCAGCGGCCGGTGATTCTGGAGACGGGCTATGGGCCGTCCGGCCTGCCGCACATGGGCACCTTCGGCGAGGTGGCGCGCACGACCATGGTGCGCAACGCTTTCCGCGCCCTGACCGGCGACCACTGGCCGACGCGCCTGATCGCCTTCAGTGACGACATGGACGGCCTGCGCAAGGTGCCCGAGGGCATTCCGAACCCGGAGATGCTGCGCGAGGACCTGCACCTGTCGCTGACCCGCGTGCGGGATCCGTTCGGGACGCACGACAGCTTCGGCGCGCATAACAACGCCCGTCTGCAGGCCTTCCTCGACAGCTTCGGCTTCGATTACGAGTTCATGAGCTCGACGGAGACCTATCGCTCGGGCCGGTTCGACGAGGTGCTCCTGCGCCTGCTGGAGCGGTTTGACGCCGTCATGGCGATCATGCTGCCGACGCTGGGCGAGGAGCGGCGAGCGACCTATTCGCCCTTCCTCCCGGTCAGCCCGATCACCGGCCATGTGCTGCAGGTGCCGACGCTGGAGCGCAACGTCGAGGCCGGGACCATCACCTTCGAGGATCCGGCGGGCGAGCCGGGCAACCGCACCGAGCTGCCGGTCACCGGCGGGAATGTGAAGCTGCAGTGGAAGCCCGACTGGGCCATGCGCTGGGTCGCGCTGGACGTCGATTACGAGATGTCGGGCAAGGACCTGATCGAGAGCGTGCGCGAGAGCTCCAAGCTGTGTCGCGCCTTGGGCGGCGTGCCGCCGGAGGGCTTCAACTATGAGCTCTTCCTCGACATCGAAGGCAAGAAGATCTCCAAGTCCAAGGGCAATGGCCTGACGATGGACGAGTGGCTGCGCTACGGCACGCCGGAGAGCCTGAGCTGGTACATGTTCCAGTCGCCGAAGTCGGCCAAGTCGCTGCACTTCAACGTCATTCCGCGCGCGATCGACGACTATCTGTCGTTCATCGACCAGTTCCAGACGCAGGAGCCGGCCAAGCAGATCGACAACGCCGTGTGGTCGATCCACGCGGGCAATCCGCCGAAGGTCGCCAGCCCGGTCTCGTTCAGTCTGCTGCTGAACCTCGTCGGCGTGGCCAACGCCTCGTCGAAGGAGCAGCTGTGGGCCTATTTCGCCAAGTATCTGCCGGACGCGACGCCGGAAAATGAGCCGACGCTCGACCGGCTGATGGGTCATGCGCTGAACTACTACGAAGACTTCGTTCGCCCGACGAAGTCCTTCCGCCTGCCGACCGAGCAGGAGAAGGCGGCGCTGCTGGACCTGGCCGAACGGCTGAAGGCGCTTCCGGCCGATACGACCGACGGCGAGACGATCCAGAACGAGGTCTATGCGGTGGGCAAGGCGCACGCCTTCGAGCCGCTGCGGGCCTGGTTCGGGGCGCTGTACGAGGTGCTGCTGGGCGCGTCTCAGGGGCCGCGCTTCGGCTCGTTCGCCGCCATCTACGGCCTGCCGCAGACGATCGAGCTGATCGAAAAGGGCGCCAACGGCGAACTGGCCTGACGGCTCGCCGGCAACTCCCTGAACGGGAAGGCGTTACGCGTCCCGTTCAACGGGAGCGTTCCTTGCTGCGCCACCATGTCGACCACGCCCAGCGGATCCTGCATCTGGATCTGAACAACGGCATCAGCGCCGAGCGGGCGCTGGATCAGGCGATGGCGCTGCTCAGGGCCATGCCGGACCTATGGAGCTGGGACTGGATCGTCGAGGCCCGGATCGTGCCGATAGACGCCTCGGTGGGCCAGATAGAGCGCCTGATGGGCCTCTTCCACCGCCCGGAGCGGTCGGCGGTGACCGTTCTGGCCTCGCATGACCGCTTCCTGCACCTGTGGGCGCGGGTGATGGATTTCCAGTTTCCGGGCCGCAAGCACCGGGTGGTGTCGAACGCGGTCGAGGCCTTTCGCCTGATCGGCCAGACGCGCGCCTCAATGAAGATGAACCGAATATAACGACAGCTCTACGGGAGCCTTCAGGTTCGCAATTGCATTCTGCATTTCATCGACCAACTCGATGACAGGAGCAGAGCCATGTCGAACAAGAAAATCACCGTCGCTATCGCCGCCGCCGCCATGCTGGGCGGCCTGGCCCCGATGGCCCTTCCGACCGCCGCCGCGGCCCAGCAGGCCAACGGCATCACCAACTGTGACGCCCCAGGTGGTCGTCAGCGCGCCGGCGCCCTGATCGGCGCGGTGGTGGGTGGTCTGGCGGGCAGCCAGATTTCCAGCAATGAGCGCACCCTCGGCGCCGTCGGCGGCGCCGCCGCCGGTGCGGCCGCGGGCTCGTACATCGGCTGTAACCAGCAGCGCGCCCGTGCTGACGCCAACGCCCAGAGCGGCGCGCAGTATCGCGCCTCGTCGAACCTGCGCATCCGCTCGGGCCCCGGCACCGGCTATCGTCAGGTCGGCAGCCTGTCGGCGGGTCAGCCCTTCTCGGCCATCGGCTCGCAGGGTGAATGGGTCCAGATCGCCGGCGGCGGCTGGGTGAACGCCCACTACGTCAGCGCCTACTGATCTCGGGGGCGCGAACGCGCGCGACGCGGTCGCTCGCTGCTTGAGTACCTGAAGGTTGAAGGAGTCGTCCCGAGAGGGGCGGCTCCTTTCTCTTTTTACGCCAACGCTCGCCGCGGGGCTGCTTTAGCGCAGGCGCTACTGGCTGACCCAGAGGATGCGGCCCATCCAGACGATGTCGCCGCGGGGCACGGCGCGAGGCGGGTAGGCCGGGTTGACCGAGGCTAGGGTCACCGACTTCCCGGTCAGGGAGGCGATCTCCTTGGCCAGGGTCTCGCCGCCGGTGGTGCGCACGACGACGCGGTCACCGCGGCGGACGTCAGAGGCCTCGCGATCCACGATCACCTTGTCGCCCTCGCGATAGAGGGGCGCCATCGAGTCGCCGGTGATGCGCAGGCTGAGCAGGCTGTCCGACGGGAGGGGCAGTTCGGTCTGGTCCCAGCCTTCGCCGGTGGGCAGGCCCGCGTCGTCGAAGAAGCCGTCCTGACCTGCCTGGGCCATGCCCAGCAGGGGAATGGTGCGCGGTCCCGGCGCGTCATGGGCCAGATCGGCGAAGTCGCCCAGCGTCAGGCCGGTGACGGTCAGAATGCGGGTCAGGCTTTCGGTCGAGGGCCAGCGCGGGCGCGGCGGCTCGCCAGGGCCGAACCGCTTGGACGGGTTGAAGCTGGTCGCATCCAGACCCGCGCGGCGGGCGAGGGCCGAGGCGCTCAGCCCCTGGCGCCGCGCGAGGCGGTCGATAGCGGTCCAGATCTGGGCGTGGGACAGGGGCAAGGCGTCAGCTCGCTGATTCGAGCTAGGAATATCCGCCTATAGCCCTTGGCGGTCAACGCTTTCGCGTCAGCGCAGTCCGGGCAGGAAACCCAGAACGATGTCGCGCATGTTGGTGTCGGCTGAGGACATTCCCCTGAGGAAGCCCAAGGTGCGCGCCGCGGCGCCCTCAAACACGAATTCGGCGTCTTCGAAGGTGCAGGAGTCGAAGCCCGGGGCCGCGCCGCCCTGATAGACGAGGCGGGCGTTGATGAACTCGCACCTGACGTAGATGTTGTCGTCGAGGGTCTGGACGCCGGTCAGCGTCTGGTCGCGGAACTCGGCCATGGGGAGGGTACTCCGGAGGTTACTCCAGCCCCGCCGCCCGTCGCTCCTGCCAGGCCCAGAAGGTCCCTACGGCGATGGCGATGAGGACGCCGGCGCTGGCGAGATTGATGACCGCGAAGAAGGCGGTCATGGACGGGCGCAGATCGACGAGGGTCAGAAGATGGCTCATCACGATCAGCGATTGAAGGGCGCAGACCCAGACCGGCCAGGCGCGGCGGCTTTTCCAGGCAAGACCGATGCAGACCGCCAGGAAGACGGCGTCGATGGCCATCAGTCCCCATTGGGTGCCGTGCAGCGCGCCCTTGTCCTGAACCAGCTGGGACGCGAACAGGCCAAGCATATAGGCGCCGGCGCCGACGCGCTCGGGTTCATCGCCCTTGAGGAACGCAAACGCCGTGACCAGCACCGCGATTGCGAAGCCGATCTGCGATGCGAGGGTGTCAAACATGAAATCGCCCCCATGCCGAACGGCATGAGGGCGACTTTGCATCGAGTCTGCGCAAACCGGAATGACCGGCGGCGGACATTACGCCGAATTAAACCGCGCGGAGGCGGCCGACCGGCTTCTGCTCCGGGCCGGTTTCGGCCGGCTTGTCCAGAATGCCGATGGCGTAGGTGCCCCAACCGAGACGGCGGTGGTCCTTGGCGAGTTCTTCGTGGCTGGCCACGACGGCCGAGCGGGCGGCGCTGAGGGCGGCGATCGCCTCCATCGCCTTGGCTTGGGCTTCGGCGCCGGCCACGGGGGACAGGCTGAGGGCGGTGCGGGCGCCGATCATGGCCTGCACCAGAGTGGTCGCCTTGGCGATCGCGGCGTCGATCGCTTGTTCAGTCGAATTCAGGTCGCCGGCGACGCTGGCGATGACTTCAGCCTTATCCATAAAACCCTCCGAAACAAAAACACGGTAACTGAGACATTAACACGGAGTGGTAGTGTTCGGTAGTACTTTGTTTGCCTTGTTTGTCAGTGGTTTGTTTACCTTGTTAGTCAACTAGCGGCGTTTTCTCAGGTTCCACGCCGCCCGGCAGGGGCGGTTGGTCGCCCGGTTTGTCCAGCGGACCGATGGCGAGCGTCTCCAGCCCCAGCTTGCGCGCGAGGGCGGCCAGGGCCGTATGGGTCTGGACGAGGTGGGACCGCGCTTCAGCGAGGGCGCTGATGCTGGCGGCGGCGCCGTCGAAGACGCGCTGGCCGGTCACAGCCGACAGATAGGCGTCCGCCCGCGCGGCGGGCAGGGCCGCCGCCAGAAAGGCGGTTTCGGCGAGCGCCTGATCAATCGCGGTTTCAGCGGCGTAGAGGCGGGCGGCGAGGGCTTCGCCGACGGCGTGTCTGGTCATTCTGATTCTCCCGATGACGTTGTGTCACCGGCAGAATCAATCATAAGATGTTAACCATGACAACTAAAGGTCGTGTTCGGCCACCAGAAAGTGTGCACTGAGAGCGGCGATGGGCTGGGCCTCATCGTCCTGCCAGGCCTCGGCCTGAACATGGGCCACGCGACGCCCGGCCTTGCTGATGCGGGCGCGGGCGTGAACGTCCAGCGGGCGTCCCGAGCGCAGATAGGTCACCGACACATTGATCGGTCGCGGCAGCGCCAGCCGGGGATAGAGGACCGCGACCTGGGCCACGGCGGTCAGTTCCAGCATCGCCGCCGTCGACCCGCCGTGCAGGGCGGGCAGGACCGGGTTTCCGATCAGCTTGTCCGCGAACGGCATGGTCACCGTCAGCAGATCGCCCTCGCGCTGCGTCAGCAGGCCGAGGAAGCGGGCGTAGGGCAGTGTGGTCAGCAGGTCGCTCATTCCCCGGCCTCCCGGCGCGGCTTCAGATTGGCGCCCGGCTTTCGCCCATGTCCGGCGGTCAGGATGTAGGCGGACTGGGCCGCGGCCACGGGATCCTCGGGATCATCCTCGAAGGCCCAGGCGCGGACGAAGGCGATGGAGCTGGTCAGGCGGAAGCAGCGGGCCTCGGCGATCAGGCCGGTGCGCGGGCGAGCGGCGCGCATGTAGTCGACCCGCAGGTCCAGGGTGGCGACGGGCTCAAACCGGTCCAGGGCGATCCAGACGGCCAGACCGCCTGCGTGGTCCAGCAGGGCGGTGACCAGGCCGCCGGCCAGCACTTCGGTTTCGGGATCACCGACCAGATCCTCGCGCCACGGGACTTTGAGGCGCACGCGGTCGCCGGCGACGCCGTCAAAGGCGAAGCCCAGCGCATGGGTGTGGGCGGAGGCCGAGGCGAGCTGCGGCAGGATGGCGGCGAGTTCGGGCGAGGGCATGTGTCCAGCTATCTGCGGCTTCGGCGGTTGAGCGCAAGCGCCGCTCGTGCGTTCTGATGCGATCGGGAGGGCGTGAAGGCCGGATGATCCGTTTCGAGGACTTGCTGAAGCCAACGCCGGCGGGGCTGTATTGCCCGCCGGGGGATTTCTACATCGATCCAGTGGCGCCCGTGGATCGGGCGGTGATCACCCATGGCCATGCGGACCACGCGCGCTCCGGCCACGGCGCGGTGCTGGCGACTCACCAGACCCTGGCCATCATGGCCGAGCGCTATGGTGAGGACTTCACCCTGCGTCGGGACGGCGTGGCCTATGGCGAGACGGCCTCCCACAACGGGGTGCAGATCACCCTTGTCCCGGCGGGCCATGTGCTGGGCTCCGCCCAGGCGGTGATCCAGTGGCGTGGTGTGAGAATGGTGGTCTCCGGCGACTACAAGCGCCGCCGCGACCCGACCTGCGCGCCGTTCGAGCCCGTGCCCTGTCACGTCTTCATTTCGGAGGCGACCTTCGGCCTGCCTGTGTTCGTGCATCCGCCGGACGCCGACGAGATCGGGCGGCTGGTCCGGTCTCTGCGTCAGTTTCCGGAGCGGACGCATCTGATCGGCGCCTATGCGCTGGGGAAGGCGCAGCGGCTGATCTGTCTGCTGCGCGAGGCGGGCTGGGACCGGACCATCCACGTCCACGGGGCGCTGGAGCGGCTGAACCGGCTGTATGAGCGGGAGGGCGTCGATCTGGGGCCGATGGCGCTGGTGGAGCCGGGCAAGGCGCGCAATGTGCTGCCGGGCGAGGTGGTGATCGCGCCGCCGTCGGCGACCCAGGACCGCTGGGCCCGACGGTTCGCCGATCCGGTGCTGGCCTTCGCCTCGGGCTGGATGCTGGTGAAGGCCCGCGCCCGCCAGCGCGGCGTGGAGCTGCCTCTGGTGCTGTCGGACCATGCCGACTGGCCCGAACTGACCGCCACCTTCACCGAACTGAAGCCCGAGGAGGTGTGGATCACCCACGGGCGCGAGGAAGGGCTGCTGCGTTGGTGCGAGCTGAACGGCCAGGCCGCGCGGGCGCTACGGCTGGTCGGCTATGAGGAAGAGGATGACGCCGAGGCGACGGCCGCCTGATCAGGCGACCGAGCGAGCCTTCGCCACGCTCATGGCGGGAGCGGCTTCGTCGATGGCGATCTGGGCCGCCTGTTCCAGCGCGGCGTTCATGGCCATGCGCAGGCGTTCCGGCTTGATCGGCTTCTCGACCACGGCGGCCATGCCGATGGACAGGTATTTGCGCGCGTCTTCCGGATCGGCGTTGGCGGTCAGGGCGACGATGGGCGTGCGACTGACCGGGCCGTCGAGGGCGCGGATGGCCTGGGTGGCCTGAACGCCGTCCATGCGCGGCATCTTGATGTCCATCAGGATCAGGTCGAAGCGACGCTCCTGAACGGCCTCCACCGCCTCGACGCCGTCCTCGGCGGTCTCGGAGGTGCAGCCGAACATCTCGCACAGGGCCTGGGCCACGACGCGGTTGGTCGCGTTGTCGTCGACGATCAGGATGTGCGGGCTGTCCTGCAGGTCCAGATCGGGCAGGCTTTCGACGTTCGAGGCGGGGGCGGCTTCCAGCTCTGCCAGTTCGACGGTCAGGTCGAAGGCGAAGGTGGCGCCGCGGCCCGGGTTGTTCTCGGCCCAGATGCGGCCGTCCATGCGGTCGACGATCTGGCGGCAGATCGACAGGCCCAGACCGGCGCCGTCGGGGCCGGAGCCGTGCACGAAGGGTTCGAAGATGGCGTCCACGCGGGCGGCGTCGATGCCCGGACCGTCGTCGCGGACGCGGGCTTCCAGACGGATTCGGTCACCCTCGGCCACGGCCTTCAGCCCGGCCTCGACCACGCCGTTGCGGGCGAATTTCAGGGCATTGCCGATCAGGTTGTTGAACACCTGCTTCAGGCGCATGCCGTCGATGACGGCGGCCAGTTCGGTGTCGCCCTCGTAGCTGACCATCAGGGTGACGTTGTCCTGCGAGGCGCGGGGCGCCCACATGGCCTCGACGTCGTCCATCAAGGCGCGCAGCGGGGTGGCCTCGGCGTTCAGCTCCAGTTCGCCGGCTTCGGCCCGCGACAGGTCCAGCGCATCCTGGAGGATGCGCAGCAGGGTCTCGGACGACTCCACGATGGTGGCGACGTGGCCCTGGGCCTGGGCGTTCAGCGGCTGGCGGCGCAGCAGTTCGGCGACAGCCAGCACGCCGTTCATGGGCGTGCGCAGCTCATGGCTCATGATGGCCAGGAACTGGCTTTTGGCGCGCGCGGCGGCGAGGGCCTGTGTGCGGGTGTCGGTCAGGACGCGGGCCTGATCAGCCAGCTCCTCGTTCTGACGACGCTGCTTGTCATTGACGGCCTGCAGCAGGGAAACGGCGGTGCCGACGCCATGGTAGCGACCGGCGCGGGTGACGATGAAGCCGCGCATCAGCGCGCCCGGGCCGCCCTTCAGCAGGTTGTCGCAGAAGGCGTCGATGCTGACCCCGGCCTCGACCACGGCGGGTTCGGGATCCATCACATGGATGACGGGGCGTTTGGCGTAGAGCGCATGGCCGAAGGCGCCGGCGATCTTCAGCAGGAAGGCGTTGCGTTCGACCAGACCGATGGGGCGTTCGCCGTCGACGACCGGGATGACAAGCGTATCCGGCTCACGCTCGAAACGCGCGAAAACATCACTGCCGGGCGTATCCGGGCCGATGGGCTCGGCGCGTTCCGTAAGGTTTTCGATCGTCGGCATAACTGGCCGGCACTCCACTGCGACCGGTGGACAATGGCGGATAACCGTTTGCGGAAGGGTTAAGAGCGGTTTGCTCGCCGTCTTGTCGCCACTTTTGCTCTTCGGCGGGCGCGGGTGTAGAAGGCCGGTCCGCCGAAATCAGGCCCCATCCCCTTGTCCATGCGCGCGGTCGACCGGCCGACCGCAGGTTTGCCATGAGCGAATTGTCCCAGAATCCCGCAAAATCGGCCCTCGTTCTCTTCTCCGGCGGGCAGGACAGCGCAACCTGTCTGGCTTGGGCGCTGGAGCGGTTTGACCGGGTCGAGACGGTTGGCTTCGACTATGGACAGCGCCACGCGGTCGAGATGGAGGCGCGCCTGAACGTGCGCGAAGGTATGGCGAAGGTGCTGCCGCAGTGGGCGGACCGGCTGGGGCCGGACCACGTCGTGGACCTGACCGGCTATGGCAAGATCGCCGAAAGCGCCCTGACCGCCGAGCGCGCCATCGAGATGGATGCACGCGGCCTGCCGACCACCTTCGTGCCGGGGCGCAATCTGGTGTTCCTGACCTGCGCGGCGGCGCTGGCGGACCGGCGCGGGCTGGAGGTGCTGGTCGGCGGCATGTGCGAGACCGACTTCTCGGGCTATCCCGACTGCCGCCGCGACACCGTCGAGGCGATGGCGCGGGCGCTCAGCCTTGGGCTGGACAAGCCGGTGGTGATCGACACCCCGCTGATGGCCCTGACCAAGGCTCAGACTTGGGAGCTGGCCGACCGGATCGGCGGGGCGACGCTGGTTGATCTGATCGTGGACGCTTCGCACACCTGCTATCTCGGCGACCGTGAGCACCGTCACGACTGGGGCTACGGCTGCGGCCACTGCCCGGCCTGCGAACTGCGGGCGGCGGGGCACCAGCAATGGGTTGAAAGCCGGTGAGCTACGCGGCCAAGGAAATCTTCCTGACGGTGCAGGGGGAGGGCGGTCAGGCCGGCCGCCCGGCCGTCTTCCTGCGCTTCGCCGGCTGCAATCTATGGAACGGGCTGGAGCGGGATCGCGCGACCGCCGTATGCACCTTCTGCGACACCGACTTCGTCGGCACGGACGGGGACGGCGGCGGCAAGTTCGCCACGGCGGACCTGCTGGGCGATCATGTCGCCGCGATGTGGCGGGGTCGCAAGGGCGATCCGAAGCTGGTGGTGTGCACCGGCGGCGAGCCCCTGCTGCAGCTGGACGCCCCGCTGATCGACGCCCTGCATGCGCGCGGCTTTGAAATCGCCATCGAGAGCAACGGCACCGTCGCGGCGCCGGACGGCATCGACTGGATCTGCATCAGTCCCAAGGCCGACGCCCCCGTGATCCAGATCAAGGGCCAGGAGTTGAAGCTGGTCTATCCGCAGCCCAAGGCCATGCCGGAGCGGTTCGAGGGGCTCGCGTTCGAGCGCTTCTGGCTGCAGCCGATGGATGGCCCTGATCAGGAGGCCAACACCGCCGCCGCCATCGAATACTGCCTGACCCACCCCCAGTGGCGCCTGAGCGTCCAGACCCACAAGTACATCGGCGTCCGCTAATGCCCGTCTTCGAGATCACCAAACAGGCCACCTTCGACGCGGCCCACCATTTCCCCAACGAACCCGAGGGCAGCATCTATCGCCGCGTCCACGGCCATTCGTTTACGGTCGAGGCGACGATCCGCTCGGAGACGCTGGACGCCGAGCACAACTGGGTCGCCGACCTGGGCGCGCTGGATCGCGCCCTGAAGGCCGCCGCCGAGAAGCTGGACCACGGCATGCTGAACGAGCACGAGGGACTGGAGCTGCCGTCGCTGGAGAATCTGTGCCTGTGGTTCGTGGGACAGCTGAAGCCGGAGTGGCCGGGCCTGTGCCGCATTCAGGTGGCGCGCCCGACCATCAATGAGCGCTGCGTCCTGAGCTTCTAGGCGGTCAGCCAGTCCACGAGCGCCGCGCTCACGACCTCGGGCTGTTCCAGCGTCGAGACGTGACCGGCGTCTGGGACGATGACCAGTTTCGCGCCGGGGATCGCGTCGGCCATCTCGCGGGCGTGTTCGGGCGGGGTGACGCCGTCCTGATCGCCTACCAGCACCAGGGTCGGAACGGCGATGGCCGACAGGGAAGGGCGGGAATCGATCCGCCCGATGATCGCGCCCTGCTGGCGGGCGAAGCCCTCGGCGCCGACGACCTGGCCCATGCGGATCATGACGTCGATCAAGAGCTGATCGGTCCGGTGATCCGGGTGCAGCAGGTTGGGCAGGATGTCCGTCAGAACCCCGTCATAGCCGCCCTCCCGGGCCCGGCGGATCAGGCCGCGGCGCTTTTCGGTCTGTTCCGGCGCATCGGGACGGGCCGAAGTGTCCAGCAGGGCCAGCTTTGCGACCCGTTCCGGCGCCTGCCGCATGATCTCCAGCGCGATATAGCCGCCCATCGACAGGCCGCCCAGGGCGAAGCGGGCAGGGGCGTCGCGCAGGATGGCGGCGGCGATGTCGGCGATGCTGTCGCCCTGCAGCGTGGAGGCGACCGTCACGGGGCCATGGGGCCAGAGGGCGGGGATCTGGGCCGCGAACAGCTCGGGCGTGCAGATCAGGCCGGGAATGAGCAGGGTCGGGATCATGCCCTGAACCTAGGGAGCCGAGGCTCGGAAGGCTAGCAGTCCTTGCCCTGACGCTGGCGGCGCTCGCAGCGGCGCTGTTCGCGTTCCCACTCGCGTTGCTCGCGTTCGCGCTTGGCCCGGGTCTCCTCGTCGGAGGTGGTGACGGCGTCCACGCCCGCGCCGACGACGGCGGCTCCCGCGCCGACGACCGCCGCGCCCGCGCCGACCGCGGCGCCGACGAGGCAGCCCTGCAACATCAACGACCCGGCCAGAACGGCGGACAGGGCGGCGGCGCGTTTGATGATCAGCATGGCGAATTCTCCCGACCGAAGAGGGTTAACCCGCGATTGGTGAACACAGTCTGACAGGAAGACTTTTCGGCGCCGGACGCCGCTCGGAGGAACGCTTCGGAGCCTCTCCAGTTGGCCTCGCATGTCCAACAGCACAGGAGATCCACCATGGCTTCCGACACGCTCGCCGGAAAGAAGATCGCCGTCCTGGCCACGGACGGCTTTGAGCAGATCGAGCTGACCCAGCCTGTTGACGCTTTGAGAGCCGCAGGCGCGACCGTGGAGATCATTTCCCCGAAGGAAGGTGAGATCCAGGGCTTCAAACACCACGATAAGGGCGACAGGGTTTCGGTTGATCGGGCTCTGAATGACGCCGACGCCGGCGACTATGATGGTCTGGTCCTGCCGGGTGGGGTCATCAATCCTGATGCGCTTCGCCTTGAGGACAAGGCTGTCGCCTTCATTCAGGCCTTTACGGAGGCCTCCAAGCCGGTCGCGGCCATCTGCCATGGGCCATGGACCTTGATCAATGCCGGAGCGGTCAGCGGTCGACGGATGACCTCTTGGCCCTCGCTGAGGGTTGATCTTGAGAACGCAGGCGCTGATTGGGTGGACGAGGAGGTCGTCGTCGACAACGGTCTGGTCACTTCGCGCAATCCTGACGACCTCCCGGCCTTTTGCACCAGGATGGTCGAGGAGTTCGCCGAAGGCCGTCATAACCGGGCCTGACAGGCCGCGCCGCGTGGTGGGCGGCGAGGGGTTCGAACCCCCGACCCCCTCGGTGTAAACGAGGTGCTCTGACCAGCTGAGCTAGCCGCCCGGTCGCGTGCGCGGAGGGCCTTCTAGGCTGACGACGCGCAAAGAGAAAGGGCCGCCGGTTTCCCGGCGGCCCTTTTGTCGTCTGGTCGCTGACCGGCTCTAGAACCGGAAGCTGGCCCGCAGGAACAGCATGTAGCGGACGTAGTTGTCGAGCATTTCGGCGTCGGCGCTGATCGACAGCATGCCCAGTTCGTTGCCGACGTTCAGGCGGAAGCCGACAATCGGACCGCCGCCCTCGATGGTGTCCGGCGACAGGGTGAAGTCCGGACCGCCCGAGCGGAAGCGGGCGATGGTCTCGCCCGGATCGACCGAGATGTTCTGACGCCAGCCGAGGCGCAGTTCCGGCTTCAACCAGCTGTTCTGGCCCATCGACATGGCGATGTTGATCGCGGCGGTGGCGGAGAACAGGTGGCCGTCGCGGTCGTCGATCTCGAGATCGAAGCCGTCGCCGCCGCCTTCCTCAACGTGGCCGTCCTCACTCAGCGAGAAGTACTCGGCGTAGACTTCCGGACGGATGGTGAAGCGGCCGAAGTTGCGCTCGTACGAGGCGCCGCCCGCGGCCGACAGGGTGATGCCGTTCCAGTCCGAGGTGTTGCTCAGGTTCAGGCCGGCGCCGACGAAGCGGCGTTCCGACTCAAAGGTGGCGTAGCCGGCGGCCGCGCGGGCCCAAGTCGTCCAGTACTGACCCTGGGCGCGCCAGTAGAGGCCCAGCTCCAGCAGGTTGGCCGACAGGACTTCCTCGGCCTCGGACTCGGGGTCCTCTAGGTCCGACGAGGTGAAGGCGACCGACAGGCCGATGGCGCCCAGGTCGGTGCCACGCTCGACGCCGCCCGCGACGCCGAATCCTTCCGAGCGGAAGCCGTAGGAGTCGGTCTTTTCCTTGTCGGCGTAGAAGTTGATCTCCTGCATCCAGGCGCTGGTCTCGCCCGGCGCGGCCGAGGCGTTACGGCCAGTGAGGGCGCGGGTCACGGCGTCGACGCCCGAGGCCAGCGACACCAGCGGACCGCCCGAGTGGTCGGGCAGAAGCTGTTCGTACAGGTTGATGAAGTCGTCGCGACCCAGTTGCGACAGGAAGGCGTCGCGCATGGCCTCATCGCGGCCCAGGGCGCTGTAGAAGGCGTCGTACAGGGACGCCTCGACCGAGATCAGGCTGGCTTCCTGCGCTGTGCGCTGACGGGCGTCGGCGTAGATGGTGTTGGTGGCCGTATCGATGCCGCCTTCCACCACATACATGTAGGGCGAGTTGTCCTGCAGCGAGCCCAGGTTGACGCCGGCGGCGTTCAGCGTGCCCGCGGTGACAAGGTTGAAGCGCTCCGGGCCGTCCAGCAGGGAGCCGAAGCGAACGCCCAGCTTCGAGGTGGCCGCCAGGTTCGCCGTGCCGCTGACGTTCACGCCGCCGGCAAGGCCGCTTTCCGGATCAAGCGCGAGGATCAGGGAGCCGTTGGCGCCCAGGTCCAGGCTGGACGCGTTCAGGGTGTTGGTCTGGGTGGTTTCCAGAGTGCCGTTGGTGACCGAGATCGCCAGGTTGCCGTCCGAATCGGACAGGCCCGCGCGCACCTGGGCGCCGCCGGAGACCAGCAGGCTGTCGGCGCCGGCGCCGAAGGTGATATTGCCGACGACCACGCCGTTGCGGATGTCCATCGTGTCGGCGCCCGAACCCAGCCGGACGTCGCCGATCAGTTGCGGCTCCTTGCTGTTCGGAACCCCGTCGCCGTCCGAATCCGGATCGCTCGCGGTCGGAGTGCCGGCTATGCCGTTCTGCAGATAGGTGACGCCAGTGGTGTTGGCCGAGACGTCGATGGCGATCTTGCTGCCGGTGATCGGGTCGCCGTCGGCGTTGGCCGAGACGTTGGCCTGGATCATGCCGGTGTTGGTGATCGAGGTCAGGGTGCCGCTGAGATCGCGCAGGCCGTAGGCGCTGGCCACGCCACCGCCGGTGGTGGCGATGATGTTGCCGTTGTTGTTGAACGTAGGGAGGTTCGCGCCCACGTCGATCAGAACCGCGGTACCGGACGTTCCCGCCGTTTCGCTGGCCACGCCGGCCGACACCGTGCCGCTGTTGTAGAACTGCGGGGTGATGGCGCCTTCACGGAAGTGGACCGTGGTGGCGTTGGCTTCGAAGGCCAGGGTGGAGATGGCCCCCTCGTTGCGCACGCCGCCGGCGATCGTGGTGGTCTGCCCGGCGTTTCCGCCGACCACCAGGGCCGTCGCGTTGACGTTGTCATAGACGCCCTGGCCCGCGATCGTGCCGCGGTTGATGAAGCCGAAAGCGCTGTCGCCGGTACCGGCCACGTTGAGGGTGATCGAGCTGGTGGCTGAACCGATCTGGATCGCCGCGGCGCTGCCGTAGCTGTTGATGGCGCCCGTGGTTTCCGCACCGTCGGGGATGCCGTCGTTGTCGTCGTCCGTGCTGTCGGCGTTCGACTCGGTCGGCGTGCGATCGACGATCACGCCGGCGCCGACGTTGGCGGCGATCACCACGGCCGGTCCGCCCTGCAGCAGGTCGTCCGGATCGAGCTTGCCGATGAACTCATCGCTGCCGCGCGTCGTGTAGCGATAACCGGACGAGTCGATGCCGCCCTGCAGGGCGATGCGACCGCCGACATCGCCATTGATGGACACGGCGGACGCGTTCAGGCCGCGAGCCTGGATGTTGCCCAGCAGGTTCACCGCGCCGGTGATCGTGCCGGTGGTGCGGATCGCGGCCGAATTGTCGCCGACGACCCGGATGTTGCCGAGGCTCTGGAACTTGCCGATCAGGCCGGACTCGATCGAGACGCCGTAGGAGTTGTTGCCATCAACCGTGACGGCGCCGCCGGAGTTGATCAGCAGATCGCCCGTGACCGGAGCGCCCGCCGCATAGCGGATGCCGTAGCGACCGGTGCCGGTCGCCCAGGGACCATCCAGGTCGCCGTCGTTGTCGGTATCGGGATAGTCGCCGATCGAGTCGCCGAGATTGACCAGGCCGTTGATGGTCAGGGTCGAGGTGACGCCCGGCTCGACCAGGACGCCGGTCGAACCGTCAGCGGAACCGGCCATGGTGACGGAGCCGCCCAGAATCTGGAGATTGTGGCTCGAATCGACGGTGACCGCCGTGCCGGAGGTGACGGCGATCGAGCCGGTCGATGAAATTTCGATGCTGTCCGGGGCGGTTCCGGTCGCGGTCGAGGTCCGGATCGGCGTGGTCCGCGCGGTGTTGATCACCACATTGGCCATGGCCTCGGACGCCACCAGCAGGGGAGCGATCGCCACAGCGGTCGCGAGTAGAATACGCATTCGAGAGAAACCCCTGTGGACGACACGCGCAGAGACGCCGGCGATCCTCTAACAGGGACCGTGCCAGCCTGCCTCAAGTTTCTCGAATTTGAGGCGAATGCAAGGCCGAAGACGGCGGGCAGGCGCGTTTCAGAAGCGCCGCTATTGCCAGTTTCGACATCAAAGTGATATCATTTTTATATTGATTCAGGAGGGAGCTCATGACCACCACGCATTCAAAGTCCACGGAACGGCCTGCATCCACGGCCAACGGCATTCTCATGCTGTTGGTCGGCCTGCTGTTGATGGTGGGCGGTCCGGCGGCGATTGCGCTGGACCCGGAAAATATCGTGCTGGTGGTGACCGGCATCCTGGTGTCCGTGGTTGGCCTGCTGCTGCTCTGCGGCCTCTATTCCCTTCAGCCCAACGAGGGCATGGCGATCCTGCTGTTCGGCGAGTATCGCGGCACGGACCGCAAGACCGGCCTGCGCTGGATCCTGCCCTGGTACAGCCGCAAGAAGATCAGCCTGCGGGTCCGCAACCTGACCAGCGACAAGCTGAAGGTGAACGACAAGCGCGGCAGCCCGATCGAGATCGCGGCCAACGTCGTCTGGCGGGTCGAGGATTCGGCCCAGGCCCTGTTCGACGTCGATGACTACCAGGCCTTCGTGAACATCCAGGTGGACACGGCCCTGCGCGACATCACCTCGCACTACGCCTACGACCACGGCGAGGAAGAAGCCGAGCCCGAGATGACCCTGCGCTCGGACGCCGAGGATGTGGCGGGGCGCCTGCGCGATGAACTGGTCGGACGGGTCAAGGTCGCGGGCGTCGCCATCGACGAGGCCCGGCTTGCGCACCTGGCCTATGCGCCCGAGATCGCCGGGGCGATGCTGAAGCGTCAGCAGGCCGAGGCCGTTCTGGCCGCCCGCCGCCTGATTGTGAAGGGCGCGGTGGGCATGGTCGAGGCGGCCCTGACCGATCTGGGCGACCGCGGCGTGGTCGACCTGGACGAGGACCGCAAGGCGGCGATGGTGTCGAACCTGCTGGTCGTGCTGTGCGCGGACCGTGAGGCCCAGCCGGTCGTGAACACCGGAACCCTGTACGGCTGATCATGGCGGGCAAGCCGAGAAAGCCCTTCCTGATGCGGGCCTCTCCGGGCGTGATGGCGGCGGTCGAGCGATTGGCCGCCGCCGAACTCCGTTCGGTCAACGCCCAGGTCGAGGTGCTGCTGCGCGAAGCCCTCGCCAGACGGGGTGTTCCGACATCGGATGATCACCTGGGCGACGAGGACGCTTGAGCTTGATCGCGACCGGCGCTACGGGCCGAATATGGTGAAGTCGCATATGTCCCGGGTCCGCAAGGCCCGCCGCATCCAGAAGCGGGTCAAGCGCGTTGGTGCATCCAACATAAGCGCGGCGGAGCAGGAACTGATGAGTCTGGCGGGTCTTGAGGTTCAGGAGGGCGAACTGCGCCTGATCCCGGGCTGGGATGAGGAAGTCTCCGAAACCCTGAAGGCCACCAAGGCGGCCGCGGCGGATGACCGCCCCCGCTTCGTCGACACCACCATGCTGTATGCGCCCAAGTCGGGCGGGGTGAAGCGCTACCTGCTGTCCAAGAAGGCCTGGCTGGAGGAGAACCGTCCGGGCATCGCCCATTCGCTGGTCGTGCCGGGACAGCATCACAAGGCCGGCGACGACGGCATCATCCAGCTTCACGCCACCAAGCTGCCGTTCGGCGACGGCTATCGCTGGCCGACCTCGGTGCGCCGCTGGGCCGCCTGGGTGGCCTCGCTGAACCCGTCCCTGATCGAGGCGGGCGATCCCTATACGCCGGGGCAGGGGGCTCTGGAGGCCGGTCAACGCGCCGGCTGCCCCGTGGTCGGCTTCTGTCACTCTGATCCCGCCGGTCTGGCCGCGCTCCACTTCGGCGAATGGGCCAAGAAGCCGGTCGAGAAGCGCTGGGCCCGCCTGTTCGGCCAGTTCGACCGCGTGGTCTCGCCCAGCCGCTATATCGCGCGCCGCCTCGAAGAAGCCGGCATCCGCGACATCGTCATCCAGCCGCTGGGCGTCGAGATCGACACCTTCCGCCCCGATCGCCGGGACCGCGACTGGCTGCTGAAGAAGCTGAACCTGCCCGCTTCGGCCCGTCTGCTCTGTTTCGCCGGGCGTCCGGCGCGCGAGAAGAACATCGATGTGCTGATCGAGGCCGTCCAGAAGCTGGGCGCGCCCTATCACCTGGTGCTGGTCGGCGCCGGTCAGGGCCTGCCCGCCGAGGACCGGGTCATCTCCCTGCCGTACGAGGCCAATCCCAAGGCGGTGGCGAAGATCATCGCGTCCTGCGACGCCTTCGTGCACGCCAACGACAAGGAGCCGTTCGGCCTGATCGTGCTGGAGGCCATGGCCTGCGGCCGTCCGGTCGTCGGCGTCAATGCGGGCGGGGTGAAGGAGACGGTCGACAACAGCGTGGGTCAACTGGCCGACGCCGCCGAGCCGGGCGTCTACGCCGAGGCGATCAAGGCCCTGTTCGAGCGCGACATCGAGGCTTTGGGCGCCGCCGCGCGCCAGAAGGCGGTCGAGCGCTTCGCCTGGAACCGGGTCTTCGAGGACCTGTGCATGACCTACGCCGACGTCAGCGGGAAGCGCGCCTTCCTCGAACCGCCGGGCGACTGGGCCGAGCACTAGGTCTCGACAGCCCGCCCGGTCGGGACCAGTCTCCCCTGAAAACGGGGAGACATCCATGAAACGCCTGCTGCTCGCGACTGCGCTGACGCTGCTGTCCGCGACGTCCGCCATGGCGCAGACGGTCTATATCGTCCGCCACGCTGAAAAGGCCGATGCGAGTTCTGATCCGGTGCTCTCAACGGCAGGCGCAGAGCGGGCAGGGGCTCTGGCCGCCGCGCTTGCGGATGCCCATCCGGACCTGATTCTGGTCAGCCCGCTCCAGCGTACAGCCCTGACGGCGGCGCCGACCGCCGAGTACCACGGCGTGGCTCCCGTCGCCGTGCCGTTTGAAGGCGGGGTGGACGGGCAGGTGGCCGCCACCGTCGCTCGGGTTCGCACTCTGCCGGAGGACGCCACAGTTCTGATCGTGGGGCACAGCAACACCGTGCCCCTGATCGCGCGGGCGCTCGGCTATGCGGAGGCTGCGGACATGCCGGAGTGTGAGTTCGACCGGATGACGATGGTGCATCTTATGCGGGGAGGCGTGCACGGACAGGTCAGCCGCTACGGCGCGCCCGCGAACTGCCCGAGCGAATGACGCTGTTGAGGGGCGGGATCGTCGTGCAACTGGCCGACGACCTGCAGAGCCTGAGTGTCCTTAGGAAGACGCCCTGATCACACGTCCAGATCGGCCACCGCGAAGCGGGCGTTGTCCTGGATGAACTGGTAGCGGGCCTCGGCCTTCTTGCCCATCAGGCGTTCGACCAGATCCTCGATCTCGGCCTCGTCCTCGGGCAGTTCGACCCGCGCCAGGGTGCGCTTCTTCGGGTCCATGGTGGTCTCCTTCAGCTGGGAGGCCATCATCTCGCCAAGGCCCTTGAACCGGCCGATCTCGGTCTTCTTGCCCTTGAACACCGTCGCCAGCAGCTCGTCGCGGTGGGCGTCGTCACGGGCGTATTCGGACAGGGCGCCCGCCTGGATTCGGTAGAGCGGGGGCAGGGCCATGTAGAGGCGGCCCTGACGGATCGCGTCCGGCATCGAGCGGTAGAAGAAGGTGATCAGCAGGGCCGCGATGTGAGCGCCGTCGACGTCGGCGTCGGTCATGATGACGATGCGCTCGTAGCGCAGGTCCTCGATGTTGAACCGGTTGCCCGGCTGCACGCCAAGAGCCAGCGCCAGATCGGACAGTTCGACGTTGGCGCGCAGCTTGTCGGCGGTGGCAGAGGCGACGTTCAGGATCTTGCCGCGCAGGGGCAGGATGGCCTGGGTCGTTCGATCGCGCGCCTGCTTGGCCGAACCGCCGGCCGAGTCGCCCTCGACGATGAACAGCTCGGTCCCTTCGGCGGCCTGACGGGTGCAATCGGCCAGCTTGCCCGGCAGGCGCAGCTTGCGGGTGGCGGCGGCGCGCTGGACTTCCTTGTCCTTGCGACGCTTCAGCCGGTCCTCGGCCCGCTCGATGACGAAGCCCAGCAGGGTGTTGGCCTGTTTGGGGCTTTCGGTCAGCCAGTGGTCCAGCGGGTCGCGCAGGAGCTGCTCGACCAGACGCGCGCCCTCCGGCGAGGACAGGCGGTCCTTGGTCTGGCCCTGGAACTCGGGATTGCGGATGAAGACCGAGATCATGGCGCCGGCGTTGGCGATGACGTCTTCCGCCGTGATCAGACCCGCGCGCTTCTCGTTGGTCAGCTCGCCATAGGCTTTCAGGCCCTTGACCAGCGCCGCGCGGAAACCCGCCTCGTGGGTGCCGCCGTCGGGCGTGGAAACCGTATTACAGTAGGAACTGACGAAGCTATCGGCCTCGCCGAAGCCGATGGGCGACCAGGTGACGGCCCATTCGACCGCGCCGGCCTCGCCCTTGCGCTCGACCCGGCCCGCGAAGGTCGGGGTGACCGTCTCCAGCTCGCCGATTCGTTCGGCCAGGGCGTCGGCCAGACCGCCGGGGAAGTGCAGGGTGGCGCTGGCCGGCGTGGTGTCGGTGATCCGCTCGGGCGAGCAGGTCCATTTGATCTCGACGCCGCGGAACAGATAGGCCTTGGAGCGGGCCATGCGGAACAGGCGGGCGGGCTTGAAGGCCGCGCCGACGCCGAAGATTTCCGCGTCCGGGTGGAAGCGGATCAGGGTGCCGCGCTTCTTGGAGGGCTGCACCTGCTGGATCGGTCCCAGGACCAGACCCTTGGAGAAGGACTGCTTCCATTCGAAACCGTCGCGCCAGACGGTGACGTCCAGATGGTCCGACAGGGCGTTGACGACCGAGACGCCGACACCGTGAAGGCCGCCCGAGGTCTCATAGGCCTTGCCCGAGAATTTTCCGCCCGAGTGCAGGACGGTCATGACGACTTCCAGCGCCGACTTGCCCGGATGCTTGGGGTGCGGATCAACCGGGATGCCGCGACCGTCGTCGTAGACCGACAGGAAGCCGTCGGCGTCCAGATCGACCTTGATGATCTTCGCGTGGCGGGCCACGGCCTCGTCCATCGCGTTGTCGAGGACTTCGGCGAAGAGGTGGTGCAGGGCGCGTTCGTCGGTGCCGCCGATGTACATGCCGGGGCGTTTGCGGACGGGCTCCAGCCCTTCCAGCACCTCGATCGACGAGGCGGAGTAGCCGGTGGCGGCGGCCGAGGCGGCCTGCGAGGGCACGTCGGCGGGACGCGGCGTCGGGGCGGGCGCGGGCGCGACGGCTTGCGGCGCGGGCGTCACTTCAGGCGGAGCAACGGCAGGCGCGGGAACGGGCTCGGCCGGACGCGGCTGCGTCGGCTCGTCATCGAACAGGGAAAGGAGGTCGGCGGAGTTGGCCATTCAACGATTGTGCGGCGATTCGGGGACCGGTCTGGTAGGCCCGACGGGGCTTTGGGGCAAGCGGGACCGCCTCCGCTGTGGACGACGGCAGGAAGGCGCGGGTCATCACGGCCATAAACAGGACGAACGGCAGGCTCTGGTGGGTCAGCAGGATCGATTCCGACAGGCTCAGCACGAAGAAGGCGGCGAGGAAGCCCAGCGCCCACCAGCCTTCGCGCAGGCCGGACCCGGCGCTGCGGAACAGGGTGACGACGAAGATCAGGGCCAGTTGGCCGCCGACCAGTATGGCGCCGGGCCAGCCCAGCTGGACCAGCAGATCGATCCAGCCGTTGTGCGCCGAAGGCACGATCCAGCCGGTTTCCTTGCGCACCCAGTCGGCGGGCGGGCTTTCCCCGATCCGGCCCCAGAAGGCGCCGTAGCCGTAGCCGGTCCACGGACGCTCGGCCACGCGACGCATCAGGCTGGCCCAGATGTCGGTCCGGCCGGTCAGCGATGGGTCCTTGCCCAGGGCCTCCAGCACCTCGACCGAATGGGTCTCCCAGATGTAGAGGCCCGCGCCGGCCAGAACGACGGCGCTCCAGATCGCCACCACGGCGAAGGCGGCCCCGCCCTTTCGCAGGGCCCAGAAGCCCCCGACCACCCCGACGCCCAGCATCAGGCAGAGCAGGGAGGTCTTGGACTGGGTCGCCAGGACCAGCAGGCTGGACAGGGCGAAGGAGATGGCGGGCAGCAGGCGGCGCTGGTCGCCCGAGGCCAGACAGGCCGCCGCCGCCGTGGCGCCGATCACCATGACCGCGCCCATCTGGTTCTTCTCGTACCAGAGCCCGCGCCAGAGGCCCGCGTTGACGTCGTGGTGCACCCCGATGGCGGGGAAGGCGAAGACCATGATCAGGCTGCCGACCGCCATGATCAGGCTGGACAGCATCAGCAGGCGCGGCAGGTGCTCGCCCCGGAAGACCGCGCCCAGATACAGGGCGAAGACCCCGCTCATGGCCAGGGCGATCACCCGGCGGCTGGTGGTGTGATAGTCGATCGACCAGTATTTCGAGGCGAAGCACAGGGCGATCAGCATCACCACGCCGATGGCTCCGGGCCAGGCCCGCCACATCCGGTCGATCCGGTAGAGCAGAAGGCCGATGGTCACGGCGTAGGCGGGCAGCCAGATCAGCCGCAGGATCGGCGTCTCCTGCTGCTGGGGGGCGAAGACCGGGCCGATCAGGGCGCCCGTCAGCATGAAGATCATGGCGATGCAGATCGCCGTCTCCCACCAAGCAGGAGCCGGTTCGGTCTGGACCATCGCTGGACGGGACTCGCGCACGGTTGCAGGGTCGGCGTTCGGGCTTAACGAAGGGTTGGGAAAATGGCGGGCGGGCTGCTTCGCAAGCGTGACGGCCACCATGCGCGGGTCGGCTTCGTCGAACTGTTCTTCGATCTGGTCTTCGTCTTCGCCATCACACAGATCAGCCACACCCTGCTGGCCCATCTGACCTGGCTCGGGGCGCTGCAGGCGGCGATCCTGCTGGGCGCGGTCTGGTGGGCGTGGATCGACACCGGCTGGATCACCAACTGGCTCGACCCGGAGCGACCGCTGGTCCGGGTCATGCTGTTCGGCCTGATGGGGGCGGGGCTGGTGCTGTCGACCTCCCTGCCGGAGGCCTTCGGCGAGAAGGGGCTGGTCTTCGCCGTCGCCTTCGCGGGCCTTCAGATCGGGCGCGGGCTGTTCACCCTGTGGGCGGTGCGGGGCGACCCGATCCTGAAGCCCAATTTCCAGCGCATCGTGGTCTGGGCCTCGGTCGGCGGGGCGGTGTGGATCGCGGGCGGACTGGCGGAGGGGCAGGAGAGGCTGCTGCTCTGGCTGCTGGCGCTGGCGTTGGAGTTCCTTGGACCGGTGACCGCCTTCTGGTGCCCGGGGCTGGGCAAGGGCAGCGCCCGCGACTGGAACGTCGAAGGCGCTCACATCGCCGAGGGTCGGCCTGTTCGTCATCATCTGCCTGGGCGAGTCGATCATCATCACCGGCGCGACCTTCGCCGAACTGGCGTGGACCACCCCGACGGTGCTGGCCTTCCTCAGCGCCTTCCTCGGCACGGTGGCCATGTGGTGGCTGTTCTTCAGCGCCAAGCACGAGGCGGCGTCTGACGTGATCGCCGGGGCCAAGGACGCCGGCGCCATCGCCCGGGCGGCCTACACCTATGCGCCCATTCCGGTGGTGGCCGGGATCGTGGTCACGGCGGTGGGCGACGAGATGGCGCTGATGCACCCGCTGGGCCATGTCGAACCGGCGGCGGTCTGGGTGCTGCTGGGCGGTCCGGCCCTGTTCCTGGCGGGGACGGCGGTGGCGGCCTTCGCGGTCTGGGGCGATTGGCCCCGGTCGCGGCTGGTCGGACTGGTGGCGCTGGGCGGACTGGCCGCCGCGTCGCCCCTGCTGTCGGCCCTGGCGCTGACCGCGGCCTCGACGACGGTGCTGATGGCGGTCGGGGCGTGGGAGACGCTGTATCCTGTGCAGAGGGTGACGAAGATCGCCTGACGCTTTCGGTTTCTTCTCGACTGTTGGGTGATTAGAGTTCGCCGAAACGGGGGATACCGACATGCTCAAACTCGCTCTGGCCGGTCTGGCCACGCTCACTCTGGGTCTGGCCGCGCCCGCGGTCGCCATGGCGGCCACGCCGCCGGCGACCGTGGTTCAGGACAGCGAGCAGGCGGCCAAGGAGGCGCTGGTCCGGCGCTATTTCGAGGTCAGCCAGTTCGAGAAGATGATGAACGCCATGATGGAGTCGATGATGGCTCCGATGATGAGCGACGTCCGCATCCCGCAGGACAAGATCCCTGTTGTGCGCGAGGCCGTTCTGGAGGGCTTCGGCAACGTCCTGCCGCAGATGGTCGACGCCTTTGTCGTGGAGTACGCCAACACCTTCACGCTCGATGAACTGCAGCAGCTGGTCGCCTTCTACGAAAGTCCGACCGGGCGTTCGATCATGGCCAAGACCCTTACCCTGTCGCGGGACGCGGGCCGGATGGTCGAGCGCTTCAACCCGATCATGGAGGCGGAGATGCATCGCCAGCTGTGCGCGCGCATCGACTGCCCGGCGGCCCCGCCGCCGCCGGTGGTCGTCGCCCCCAGCCGCCGACGCTAGATCGAGGCCAGCGTTTCGGCCCGCGCGCGGATGATGTCGCGGGTCGAGCGGTCCTGATCGAACACGCCGTACCAGCCCTGCGGCTCGTGCGGCGGGTCGCCCAGGAACGAGGTGTCGCCGCTCTTGAAGCGGAAGTCCGCATGCTGGGCCCGGCCTTCGCCGTTCCACGCCCAGAAGTTCGAGCCGACCAGCGGACCGCCCTCGCGGACGCTGGCGATCACCGCGTCCTGGATCATGGCGTAGAGGTCGTCGCGCATGCTGGTCGAGACGCTCAGGTCATAGACGTCGCCGTTGCGGGGATAGCCGAACTCCTCGACCACCAGCGGCTTGCCCGCCTGTCTGGCCAGTTCGACGTGCTGCTGGACGTATTCCGCCGACAGCGACAGGGCGCGAGCGTGGGTGCCTTCCATGTCGGTGCGATCCAGCCAGCCCCAGTTGCCCGGCCAGACGTGGGCGGTGTGATAGTCGATGGTGTCGTCGGCCTGCGATGACAGCACCAGACCCGGCCGTTCCATCGAGCCCTTCAGCCCCTCGCCACCGGTGGAGACGAGGTGGTGCGGAGCCAGCGACTTGATCAGTCGCGCGGTCGAGCTGATCCAGGCGTGGAACTCGGGCAGGGTGCGGTTCACGACGGCGTCGGTGCCGCCCGGGCGCGGCTCATTGGCCAGCTGCCAGCCCATGATGGCCGGGTCCTCGGCATAGGGCTTGCCGGTCACCGTGTTCACGCGGCCGACGATGCGGCGGATGTGGGCGTGATAGCGCTCGATGGCGGTCGGGCTGCGATAGAAGCCGGAGACGAAGTCCGGGAACTCGGGCCACGGGTGCGCCGGGTCGCCCATGTCGATGTAGTGGCCGCCGTTGGTCCACAGCAGATAGGTGGCCATGCCGCCCGACCATTCCCAGAAATTGGTCAGGTAAAGCACCGCCTTCATGCCGCGCTTGCCGATCTCGGCGATGGCGTGGTCCAGCCCGGTCAGCAGGGCCTCGTAGTATTCATCCGCCTGATCGTGGAAGGCCGGGCGCACCGAATTCTTCAGCGGCGACAACTCGGCCGAGGCGGCGATGCGCAGATTGCTCACCCCGTCCGCCGCCAGCGCGTCCAGCTCGCGCGCCAGCCGTCCCTCGTGCCCGATCCAGGCCGCGTACCAGAGGTTGGCCCCGACGTAGTGATAGGGCTTGCCGTCCAGGGTGAATTTCGTCCCCTCGCGCCGCACGAAGCCCGCGGGCGTGGTCTTCGCCATCACCGGCAGGGCAGGCATGGCCGCTATGGCGACCGAGGCGGCGAGCAGGGAGCGGCGGTTCATCATCGGCGAGGGCCCGGACTGTTTCAGAAGTTAGCGCTACCTTCGTTCGGGCGGGGGAGGGAAGTCCACCAACAGTTTGTTTCCCGACGCTTGAGGCCTCAAGCCTTCTCCACGAACGTGTCGATCACCTTCTTCTCGCCCGCCTTGTCGAAGGCGACGACCAGCTTGTTGCCCTCGATGGCCTTGACCGAGCCGTAGCCGAATTTCTGGTGGAAGACGCGGTCGCCGCGGGTCCAGCCGGCGCCCGCTTTCGGGTCGGCGGTGGCGACCAGGCGGCCGTCGCCCTCAATCAGGGTGTGGCGGGCCGGTTTCGAGGCTGGGGCCTTGGCGGCGGTGAAGGACTGCGCCCGCTTCCAGCCCGGCGAGGAATAGCCCGAGCCGAAGGACGGCGCCTCGTCCCATCGGGACTTCGCTTCCTTCATTCCGGTGGAGGCGCCGTAGTAGCCGGTGTCCGACTGCGGCTCGACGTGGTCGATGGGCAGTTCATCGACGAAGCGGCTGGGCAGTTGGCTGGTCCAGCGGCCGTAGACCAGACGGTTGGCGGCGAAGGAGATGCGCACATCCTCCTTGCCCCGCGTCACGCCGACGTAGGCTAGGCGGCGTTCCTCCTCGAGGCCCTTTTCGCCCTTCTCGTCGATGCTGCGCTGGCTGGGGAAGACGCCTTCCTCCCAGCCCGGCAGGAAGACCAGCGGGAACTCCAGCCCCTTGGCTCCGTGCAGGGTCATGATCTGCACCGAGTCCGCGCTCTCGCCCCGGTCCAGGTCCATGACCAGGGAGACGTGCTCCAGATAGGCGGTCAGGCCGTCGAACTGCTGCATCGACTGCGTCAGCTCTTTCAGGTTGTCGAGCCGGGTCTGGCCGGTCGCCCGGTCGGCCTTCTGCATGTCGGTGTAGCCGCTCTCCTCCAGAACGGCCTCGGTCAGCTCCCAGTGGCTGGTGGTCTGGCCGAGCGCGCGCCAGCGGTCGATGTCGCGCACGAAGTTGGAGAAGGCCGTGCGCGTCCGCGCCTGAAGCTCTTCCGTCCCGATCAGGTGACGCACCGCCGCCATGGCCGAGACGCCGTTCTCGCGGGCGATCTGCAGCACCCGCTGCACGCTGGTGTCGCCCAGCCCGCGCTTGGGCACGTTGACGATCCGCTCGAAAGCCAGGTCGTCGTCCTCGGACAGGATCAGGCGCAGATACGCGTGGGCGTCGCGGATTTCGGCCCGCTCGAAGAAGCGCGGACCGCCGATGACGGTGTAGGGCACCGCCAGCATGACGAAGCGCTCTTCAAACGCCCGCATCTGGAACGAGGCGCGCACCAGCACCGCCATGTCCTTGTAGGCCACGCCCTGCTTACGGGCGGTCTCGATCTCGTCGGCGATCAGCCGGGCCTCCGCCTCGCCGTCCCAGACGCCGCGCACCCGGACCTTGTCGCCGGTCTTGTCCTCGGTCCACAGCGTCTTGCCCAGACGGCTGCGGTTGGCCTTGATCAGCCCCGAGGCGGCGCCGAGGATGTGGTGGGTCGAGCGGTAGTTGCGCTCCAGCCGGATCACCTTGGCGCCCGGGAAGTCCCGCTCGAAACGCAGGATGTTGTCCACCTCGGCCCCGCGCCAACCGTAGATCGACTGGTCGTCGTCGCCGACGCAGCAGACGTTGCCGGTCGAGGAGGTCAGCAGGCGCAGCCACAGATACTGGGCGACGTTGGTGTCCTGATATTCGTCGACCAGGATGTAGCGGAAGCGGCAGCGATATTCTTCAGCGATATCAGCATTCTGAGACAGAATTGTGAGGTTGTGCAGCAGCAGGTCGCCGAAGTCGCAGGCGTTCAGGCTGGCCAGCCGGGCCTGATAGGCGGCGTACAGGGCGTGCCCCTTGCCGTTGGCGAAATCCTCGCTGGGCGGCAGCTTGTCCGGCGTCCAGCCGCGGTTCTTCCAGTGGTCGATCAGATTGTTCAGCGACTTGGGCGTCCAGCGCTTCGTGTCGAGGTTGGCGGCCTCGAGCAGCTGTTTGCACACCCGCTCCTGATCGTCGGTGTCCAGGATGGTGAAGGTCGACTTCAGGCCCACCAGTTCGGCGTGCCGCCGCAGGATCTGCGCCGCCACCGAGTGGAAGGTGCCCAGCCAGCGCAGGCCCTCTGATGACGGCCCGATCAGATGGGTGATCCGCTCGCGCATCTCGCGCGCGGCCTTGTTGGTGAAGGTGACGACCAGCAGTTCCCACGGCTTGGCCCGGCCGGTGGCGAGGATGTGCGCCAGCCGGGTGGTCAGCACCCGCGTCTTGCCCGTGCCCGCGCCGGCGAGGACCAGCACCGGCCCTTCCGTCGTCTCCACCGCATCCCGCTGCTCGGGGTTCAGCCCCTTCAGATAGTCGGACACGGGAGCGGGCGCGCGGCCGTCGGGGCCATGCGAGCGGGCGAGGTCGGAAATGCGGGGAGCGGAATCGGTCATGGGAACCGGGAGAACATAAGGAGACCGGAGCCGCTTGTCAGCCGCCGTGAAAGGGCGTGTCCGGAACCGTAAAGGCCACGCCTCCGTTCCTTGCGCCGGGACAGGGTCAACACAGGAGGGTCATCGCATGGCCGAGAACACCAACAGCAGCGGCGGCGGCAACGCGGGCCTGGCTTTCATCGTCGGCGGCCTGCTGGTCGTCGTGATCATCATCGCCTTCTTTGTCTTCGGCGGCGGTCTGCCGGGCGCGGACAAGAAGGAGGTCAACGTCGACATCAATGTGCCCGAGGTCTCGGCCCCGGCGGCGCCGGCGGGAAACTGACCGATGACCGATCCCAATGTTCCGCCGCCCGAACGGCCCGAGGTGGTGCATCACACCACCATCAACAACCCGCCCCCGCGGCGCGGGGGCGGCGGCTTCCTCGGCTTCCTGATCGGTGGGCTGGTCGTGGCCGTGGTGGTGATCGGCGTCGTCCTGTGGTCGCAGGGCGGCGGCATCGAAGCGCCCAAGGGCACGGAGGTCGACGTCAATATTGATTTGCCGCGCCCGGAGCTGCCGGATGCGCCCCGGATGCCGGACCTGCCGAACCCGCCGCCGGTCGAGCCGCCGTCGGTTCCCAATCCGGAACCCGCGCCAGCGCCGGTCGGTTGATCAGCGCAACTGGTAGGTGACCGTGGCGACCACGCGGACTCGCTTGTTGAGCGAGGTCGACTCTGTGTCGATGTCCTCGCGTGCGAGGATTTCGAACGAGCCCTGCGTCGCCTGACGGATGGGGCCGAGCGGCGCGCCCGAGTCCTTGGCGAACTGCTCGGCGCCCGACCGCGCCGAGGCGGTGGCTTCGGCGATCATCGAGGGCCGCACGTCATTCAGCTTGGTGAAGACGTAGTTGGGCGCGGCGAAGTCCAGCTGGACGCCTTGGCGAACCAGATCGTTCAGCGCCCGCTCGGTGGTCGCCACCCGCTGAACGTCATTGGTGCGGACGGTCACGCTCTGGGTGACGATGTAGCGGATGGTGTTGTCGGACGAGCCGTATTCCCGCGCCCTGGTGTCGGTGACCTGCATCCGCCCGATGGTGATCGTGGCGTCCGGATAGCCCTGCGTCCGCAGGAAGGTGCGGACCACGCCCAGATCACGGTCGATCTGCGCCTGCGCCGTTGGCAGGTCGTCGTTGGCGGCCTTGAAGCTGAGGGTCAGGACCGCCAGGTCCGCCACCACATTGCGCTCGGCCACGCCCCGCACGGTGACCTGTCGATTGCCGACCTGCGCATTGACCACGCCATTGCCGATGAAGGCGCCGGCGCCGACCAGCCCGACGGCGATCAGGCCTCCGAAAACGGCGGCGGGAAGAAGGGATCTGTCGAAGGTGACGGCCACGTCGGGGCTCCAAGAAGAAGGCCCGACGATGCGCTCGCTATTGGCGTTGTCAATCGGTCGGACGCTGACCCGCGAAGCTGTGATCGCCCCCCGCCCAGGCCAGGGCCAGCAGGCGGCAGGCCGAGGCCAGAGGCGTGCGTCCGCGGGTCTCGTCGATCCGCTTCATCAGCCCCGCGTGCGACAGGTTCATAGCCGCGCCGACCTGATCCAGCACGACCCAGAATTCCGCCTCCAGCGCCACCGAGGTGGCGTGGCCGGACAGGGAGACGGAGCGCTTCTTGAGCATCCGCCCTCAGTAAGGTGATCAGCGCACGGCGACCAGAGTGATGTCGGCGCTGGCCGGGGCGCCGTGGGTCAGGACCGAATGGCGGGTGTCGGTGGTGAAGCGCAGGGCGCCCGCCGGATCGCGGATCTCGGCCCGCACCGCATAGGTGTGGCGCGGATCGATCTGGCTGGAGGGGAAGCCCAGCGTCGCCTGATAGGGCGGCGCGCGACCGTTCAGGGGCTCGCTGTGTTCGGCCAGGACCTCTGCGGGGGCGTCGGCCCGGCTGACGTCCTCGACCCGCACCGTCAGCACATGGCCGGGCGGCAGCAGGATGCGCTCGCGATAGGTGGCGGTGACGTTCACGACGGTCATGCCATGGCCGATGGTCGGTCCGCCCGTCTCAGGCGACGGGGAGGGGGCGCAGGCCGCGAGGGCCAGAGGCAGGATCGTCATGAGGATGGCGCGGCGCATGTCAGGTCCTCCGGTGGGGCAGACACCGTAACGCACATCGCCCATCCGGGGTGCGGCTTCATCGTCATTCACCCTGTCGGCGGATCACGATATGCTGGCGCGGCCTTTCCGGGGATGACGATGACCGCCGCCGACGTCGATGAGTTCGCCCGCCTCGAGCCCCAGCGGCTGGAGCCCCTGAAGGCGCTGCAGGCCTTCCGCCGCCTGATCCGGAACAAGGAGGACACCGCCCAGGTGTTCGAGATCATGCGCGCCCTCTCGGGCAGTTCGCTCGGCAAGGGCTACAATCGCATGCTCGACACCCTGGAGGGCGGGCGTCAGGCCTTCCTCCGTGACGAACTGGCCCATCGGCTGGACGATCCGGAATGGCTGGCCCGGTTCGGGCCGGGCACGGTCGGCGCCGCCTATCGCCAGTTCCGCGAAAGCCGGGGTTTCACCGCCGAGGGGCTGGCGGACGAGGCCCGCAAGGTCGCGCCCCTGGCCGACGCCCCGCATCCGGTCATCTGGTACTCGCGCCGCATCCGCGACGTGCATGACGTCTGGCACGTCCTGACCGGCTATGAGACCGATGCGCTGGGCGAGGCCTGCGTCGTCGCCTTCTCCTACGCCCAGACCGACAACCTCGGCTTCGCCTTCATCGGCTGGGGCGCCGCGCGCGAGATCAATCGCGAGAACCGCTCCATCCCGGCCCGCCGCGCGGTTCTGCAGGCTTACCGCAACGGCCGGGCCGCCCGCTGGCTGCCGGGACTGGACTATGAGGCCCTGTTCGCGCGTCAGCTCGACGAGGCGCGGGCCTGGCTGAACATCCGTCCGGCGAGCGCCTATCACGCGGTTCCGGTCGAGGCGCGGCAGGCGCTGAAGCTTCGCGCCTGAGCCGGGTTTCAGCGGCACAAGCGCGCCTTATGACAGGGCGCGGATAACCCCGCTTGTGTCCTGTGCCCGGCGTGGGCCATCTGCGGTCCATGAGCACGTCTCCCGAAGCCCCTGTCTCGCGCCCGCACCTGTCCCGGACCACCCTTCTGGGGATCGCCGGGGTGATCGTCTGCGCGATGATCTGGGGCACGACCTGGTTCGCCATTACCCTTCAGTTGGGCGAGGTGCCGAACATCGCCTCCATCGTCTGGCGCTTCGGCCTGGCCTCCGCCGTGCTGTTCCTCGGCTGCCTGATCTTCCGCCAGAACCTCAAGCTGAGCAGGGCCCAGCATCTGGCGGCGCTGGGGCAGGGAGCGTTCGCCTTCTCGGTCAGCTACAGCTTCACCTATGCCGCCGAGGAGCATGTCGCCTCGGCCATCGTGGCGGTGACCTTCGCCTCCCTGACCTTCATCAACCTGGTCCTGTTCCGGCTGATCGCGCGCCAGAAGGCGGCGCTGGCCTCATGGGGCGGAGCGCTGCTGGGCATCGCCGGGGTCGCCGTCCTGTCGGGCGGCGAGGTGCTGGGCGCCGGGTTCGACCAGCGGGCCGCCGTCGGCGTCGGCTTCGCCCTGATCGCCACCACGGCCTCGGCCTTCGGGAACTTCTTCGCCTGGAAGGGGCAGCAGTCGGGCTCGCAGGCCATTCCCTCGACCGCCTGGGCCATGGCCTATGGCACCGGCCTGCTGGTCGTCTTCGGTCTGGCGACGGGTGTGAAGTTCAGCATCGAACCGACCCAGGAGTATGTCGGCTCGCTGCTCTATCTGTCGCTGTTCGGCTCGGTGATCGCCTTCGGCCTCTACTTCACCATCGCCCGCACCATCGGCTACGCCATGGCCAGCTACATCTCCGCCTTGACCCCGCCGATCGCCATGCTGGTGTCGGTGATGTTCGAGGGCGCGCGCTTCGGCTGGACGGCCCTGGCGGGGCTGTTGCTGGTGCTGTCGGGACAGGCCCTGCTGATCCGGGCGCCGAAGAAGTCCGACTAGCGCCGGAACCAGCCCGCCTTCTTCTGGCGGCGGTCGGCCTCTTTCAGGACCTCGACCTCCTTGGGGCTCTTCGCTTCGGCCAGTTTGTCGCGACGGATCTTCTCGGCCTGGACCCGGCGCATGGCGATCAGGGCGATCAGCCCGGCCCGGGTCTTCGGGGCATAGCCGCCCATCTCAGTCCTCCAGCTTCGATCCATCCAGAAGCTTTTCGGCGCGCGCCCGTTCCTTGGCGGTTTTGCTCTTTTCCGCCTTGGTCCGCCCATGGGTGGCGCGATTGGCGGCGGCGGTAGCCTTCGCCTCGGCCTTGTCCCGATCCTTGCGGAACCGGTTCAGGTTCACGACCTCGCCCATGACGACCTCCGTGATGCAACCCGACCCTTGCCGGACAGTTTCCCAGACCCCACAGCCTGAGGAGATTCCCATGGTAGACGCCTCTCAAATCCGCGAACACCTCGAAGTCGTCGGCTCGGACGGCGAGCACGTCGGACGGGTCGATCACGTCCACGGCGACCAGATCGAACTGGCCAAGCTCGATCTCGCCGGCGGCTTCAAACACCACATGATCCCGGTCAGCTGGGTCGAGCGGGTGGACGAGCATGTCCACCTGAACCTCACCAAGGACGAGGCCAAGGCCCGCTGGACCGAGAAGCCGCACTAGGCTCCTTTCGGTTACCGCGAATTCACGGGCGGTCCGCTTCCACAGGCGGGCCGTTCGCCTATGTTGAAGCCATGATCCGTCTGATCCTCAACCTGCTCTGGTTCTTCTTCGGCGGCTGGCTCGCGGGCCTGCTCTGGCTGTTCGGCGGCGCGATCCTGGCCCTGACCATCGTCGGCCTGCCGTGGACCTTCGCGGCCTGGCGCATGGCCAGCTACAGCTTCTGGCCGTTCGGCCGCGAGGTGGTTTGGCAGGACCAGACCAACCCGGTAGCGGGCGGCCTCGGCGTCGCGCTGAACGTGATCTGGTTCCTGCTGGCCGGGTGGTACATCGCCCTGTCGCACCTGCTGATCGCCGTGGCCGAGTTCATCTCCATCATCGGCATCCCCTTCGCCCTGAAGGACCTCGAACTGGCCAAGCTGGCGCTGGCGCCAGTCGGTCGGACGATCCGCGAAAAGCGCTGACCGTCAGAAGCCGCTGAACGCCCGGACGTTCATTCGATCCCTCGCCAGTTCAGCCCGCCGGGCAGGTCGAAGTCCGCATAGTCGACCTGAAGCACACGGCGAGGGCGTCGGCCAATTCTCTCAGCGCGTCGAGCGCGCGGTCGTCCAGCCGCCGTCCGGCGTGAAGGGCTCCGTCGCGCTCGAACGCCTCCCAATCCATCAGCCCGGCGAGATCATGTTCTCGGGGCGGACGTACTGGTCGAACTCCTCGTTGGTCAGGTAGCCGCCGCCGACGGCTTCCTCGCGCAGGGTGGTGCCGTTCTTGTGCGCGGTCTTGGCGATCTTGGCGCAGGCGTCATAGCCCAGCTTGCCGTTCAGGGCGGTGACCAGCATCAGCGAGTTGTCGAGGCCGCGCTTGATGTTGTCCTCGCGGGGCTCGATGCCGACGACGCAGTTGTCGGTGAAGCTGATGGCCGCGTCGGCGACCAGGCGGACCGACTGCAGGAAGTTGTAGGCCATGACCGGGTTGAAGACGTTCAGCTCGAAGTGACCCTGCGAGCCGGCGAAGGTCAGGGCGGCGTGGTTGCCGAACACCTGCACGCAGACCTGGGTCAGGGCTTCGGACTGGGTCGGGTTGACCTTGCCCGGCATGATCGACGAGCCCGGCTCATTCTCCGGCAGGGCCAGTTCGCCCAGGCCCGAGCGCGGGCCGGAGCCCAGGAAGCGGATGTCGTTGGCGATCTTGAACAGGCTGGCGGCGACCGTGTTGATGGCGCCGTGGCTGAAGACCATGGCGTCGTGGGCGGCCAGGGCCTCGAACTTGTTCGGGGCGGTGGTGAAGGGCAGACCGGTGATGCCGGCGATCTGCTCGGCGACCTTCTCGGCGAAGCCGATGGGGGCGTTCAGGCCGGTGCCGACGGCGGTGCCGCCCTGGGCCAGTTCCATCAGGGCGGGCAGGGTCTGCTCGATGCGCTTGATGCCGTTCTCGACCTGCTGGGCGTAGCCGCCGAACTCCTGACCCAGCGTCAGCGGGGTGGCGTCCTGGGTGTGGGTGCGGCCGATCTTGATGATGTGCTGCCAGGCATCCGACTTGGCCTTCAGGGCCGTGTGCAGGTGGGTCAGGGCCGGGATCAGGTCACGGACGACCTGCTCGGCGCACGCCACATGCATCGCGGTCGGATAGGTGTCGTTCGACGACTGGCTCATGTTGACGTGGTCGTTCGGGTGGACCGGCTTCTTGGTCCCCATCTCGCCGCCCAGCATCTCGATGGCGCGGTTCGAGATGACCTCGTTGGCGTTCATGTTCGACTGGGTGCCCGAACCCGTCTGCCAGACGACCAGCGGGAAGTGATCGTTCAGCTTGCCTTCGATGACCTCATTGGCGGCGGCGACGATGGCGTTCCCGATGGCCGGGTCCAGCTTGCCCAGCGCCATGTTGGTCTCGGCGGCGGCGCGTTTGACGATGCCCAGGGCGCGGACGATCGGCAGGGGCTGCTTTTCCCAGCCGATCTTGAAGTTGCCCAGCGAACGCTGCGCCTGCGCGCCCCAGTACCGGTCGGACTGGACCTCGATCGGGCCGAAGGTGTCGGTTTCGGTGCGGTGCGTCATGGCGAGACTTTCAGGCGTGGCGGGAAGATGCGCGGGGGTGTAGCACGCAGGGATCAGGGGACAAGAAGCGGAGATATTCGATGGGCGTTCGTCACGGACTTCAGGCGGCGGTTCTGATGATGGCCTTCGCGGCTCCGGCGGCCGCCCAGACCGCGTCGCCCCATGTGGTCCTGCTGGACACCGAGGCCGGGCGGATGGCGATCGCCGTGGATCTGGAACATGCGCCGGTGACCGGCTGCAACTTCATCCGGGCCGCCCTGCGCGGCGCCTATGCCGACGGGACGTTCTTCCGCACGGTGGTGGCCCAGACCAACGCCAATCCCAACCCCATCGACGTCATCCAGGCGGCGACGGTCCACGGATCGGACGACGCGACCCAGCCCTCGATCCCGCTGGAGCGGACCCGCGACACCGGCCTGCACCATACGGCCGGAGCGGTCTCGATGGCCCGGGACGGACCGGACACGGCGACGACAAGCTTCTTCATCGTGACCCAGGACACGCCGGCGCTGGACTTCGGCGGCGGACGCAATCCGGACGGGCAGGGGTTTGGCGTCTTCGGCTATCTGACCGAGGGGCTGGACGTGGCCCGGCGCATCCAGGCCATGCCCGCGACCGATGAAGCGCTGGACGCGCCGGTCCGTATTCGGGCGGCGCATCTGCTGGGACCGAACCCGACCCAGTGCGGGCTCTGATGACCGCACGCTGGACCGGCACGGGCAAGGTCCGCGCCCGCGAGAGCGGCGAGGTGATCGAGATCACCATCGAGGGGCTGACCACCCAGGCCAAATACTACAAGCCGCTCGTCTATGAGTTCATGCGCAAGGAATGGACCTCGCGCCCGGCCTGGGGCGACTACGTCGTCGAGATCGCCATGGAGCACGTCGGCGATCCGCCGTGGATGGACTTGGACAACCTGGCCAAGGCCTTGCTGGACGCCATCAAGGGCTATCTGTTCCACGACGACAGCCAGGTCGCCCGCCTTCTGGTCGAGCGCCAGCAAGGCGAGCGCGAGCGGATCACGATCCGGGTGTTTCCGCGCAAGTGAACACGGCGGGGAAATGTGCACTCAAAAAAAAATGGAGTGCACATCGTGGCCTTTTTCGCCTGAGGCGGGGGCTGGGGTGCGGGTTTCTCCCGGCAGATTGTCAAAGACCTGAGGATGCGGAGCCGAGCAGGCCGATGCGTCAGAATTGGACGTAGCCTTCGCTGCTATCGTCATCCCGGCTTTCGCCGGGGATGACGATAGCGGGTTGAGACGAGCCCTAAGGCGTTCGGGCGCCGAACTGCAGGGTCGGGAGGCGCATCTGCATTTCGGGGCCGACGAAGAGCTGGGGCTCGGAGGGGTGTTCGATGCCGGCTTCGGCCTCCTTGCGGCTGACGCAGGCGCGGGTCCCGGCGGCGAGGGCGAGGAAGTCGGTCGCGGTCGGCAGGGTCTCCAGAACGCAGCCGTCGAACCACGGATATTGCTCGTCCGCGCCGCAGCCGAACGAGGGACGATCCCGGCGCGCGGCGGTGAGGACCATGCGGTTGGGCCCCTGCAGGGCGTTGAGGAAGATACCTGAATAGCAGGCCGAGACGATCACCACGGTGGGCCGGGTCCCGCAGCTGTTGCGGATCATGTTGGCCATGACGTCCGGGGCCATGCGAGGGGCGTCGCCGAACACCATGCCGTCCGGGGCGCCGTGCGAGGTGAAATAGATCAGGCAGCCGCGGTTGGTCCTGGCCGCGGCCTCGCGCACGCCGGCCAGAACCGCGTCGGGCGAGCTCTTCTCAAGGCTGTAGTCGACCATGTCGGCGCGGTTGAAGCCCGCGCGCTGGAAGCCTTGGATCAGATCGCGACGGGCGTTGTCGAAGGCCTGGATCGGTTCGCCGTAGCCGTCGCGCCAGTCGGCCTGGATGATGGCCGAGGTCCAGCCGTCGAAGCGGCTGGATGTCTGCGCCGCCGCCGGTCCGGCGAGCGTCAGCAGGCCCGCCAGCAGAACGATCAAACCCCGAAGCATGCGTAACCCCCGCTGTTCCAGTCGCCTGACGTTAGACGATCAGGCGCGCAGGGGAAGGGGTCACTTCTTGCGGAACTGGTCCAGCGAGATGACCTTGGGCGCGTCGTCGCCGCCCAGCGGCGGGACGGGCGTCTCGTCGGCGGCTTCGGCGGCGGCCACCTCGGCGGCGATCTCCTCGATCGTCGCGGGCGGCTCGAACTGCAGCAGGAACTGCACCGAGGGATCGTAGAAGCGGGTCACGGCCACATAGGGCATGGCCAGAACCTTCGGCATGCCGCCGAACTTGAGCATGACCGAGAAGCGGGTCGGCTCGACCTTCAGGTCCCAGTACTGGTGCTGGAGCACGACCGTCATCTCGTCCGGATATTTGGCGAGGATGTCGGGCGGCACGCTGACGCCGGGCGCCCGGGTCTTGAACGTGATGTAGAAATGGTGCGCGCCCGGAATGCCGTCCGGCAGGGCCGCCCGCTCCAGCGCAGCCTTGATCACCCCGCGCAGGGCGTCCTGCGCCAGCTGCTCGTAGTGCATGTCGTCCACGGGGGGCGTTTCTTCAGCCATCAGGTCGGGGTCTCGCTGTCCAGCGGCGGTGATAACCCTCGACGGGCGCGGGCGGAAGACGGCAAAGAAGGTTAGCGCGGGGATTTGTCCCCAAGCGCGGCATTTCTCGGATTTGAGGAGAAAGTGGGAGGCTTCTGTTGCCAGGCGCCTCCCGGGCCCCGCCTGAGGATCTGAACCCCCAGGACTTAGGTTGGAATTACCGGAACCGCATTACGCGGCGACGGCGTATTCCCCAGCGAAGTTATCGTTCGCAGTTAGAAAATGACCCGATACGGTGGGTCAGGACGAGCGAAAGCAATCCTCTTTACACGTCCGTCGATGCTAGTCGGCCCCGCACTAACCCGCTGATAACCGGGAGAGAATGGTGGAGCCGCCGGGAATCGCACCCGGGTCCGGTCCGCTTATTACAGGCACGTTTATCGCCATAGTCCGGCCGAAACCGGACAGGACCAATATAGGCGCTTTCGCCCGTGTCTCCAAGGGGTTGCCTCACGTCGTCCACGGCGCGGCTGGCGCTGATTGCCTACCCTCTGATTCCAGCTATTGCTGCGGGCGAGAGAGCGGGGTGTGGGCCCCGTCAGGGGGACTTCCAATGATCCGTTCAATCCTGCTGCTGCTCGCGGCGACGCTGTCCATCGCCCTGTCGGGCGGCCCGGCCTTCGCGCAGTCCGTGACGGACGCGGACCGCGCGCAGATCCAGGCGCGGATCGACGAGTTGAGCGGCCTGATCAATCAGGGCGATCTGGCTGGAGCCATCGACGTGGTCCCTCCTCGGTTGCGATATCTGATCGCCAACCGGTTCGGCATTCCAGATCAAGCCCGCCATGCGGCAAGTCCTGGGGCCGATGCTCGAGCAGGTGCACATCGACAATTTCGGCATGAACCTCGCCGCCGCGCAGGAGATGACGACGCCGACCGGCGGCCGGACCTATCTGCTCATCCCCACGTGGACGGAGATGACCGTTCAGGGGGTCGGTCGAATCCGCGCCGACACCCAGACCCTGGCCTGGCAGGACGACGGCCAGTGGTATCTGATCCGCATCGAGGACGCGCCGCAACAGGCCATGCTGCGTGAGGCCTATCCCGAACTCGCCGGCGTCGACTTCCCGCTGGGGACGACCCGCCAACTGCCCTAAGGCTCAGACCCTCTCCCAACCCGGCGTCTGGTTCCGGAACCAGGTCAGCTGGCGCTTGGCGTAGTTGCGGGTGGCCTGGCGGGTGGCGTCGATGGCCGCGTCCAGCGTCGTCTCGCTCGCCAGATGGGCGGCGAACTCGCGCACGCCGACGGCCTTCATGGCGGGCAGGTCGGGGGACAGGTCGCGGGCCATCAAGGCGCGGACTTCCTCCAGCGCGCCCTGTTCGACCATCAGCCCCACCCGCAGGTCGCAGTTGGCGTAAAGCCGTTCGCGCTCCGGCTCGACCACCAGACCGGTCCAGGAGCCGGGGGCGAGCAGGGGCGTGGTGTCGGCGGTCCAGTCGGTGAGGGCTCGGCCGGTGTGCTCGGCCACGGCGCGGGCGCGGATCAGGCGCTGGCGGTCACCCTGTTCGATCCGCTCGGCCGCTGCCGCATCCAGGTCAGCCAGACGGCGGCGGAAGGCGGCCTCGCCTTCGGCGTCGAAGGTGACTTCCAGCCGGTCGCGAACCTCGGTGGGCACATCCGGAATATCGGCCAAGCCCTTGGTCAGGGCCGTGAAATACAGGCCGGTGCCGCCGACCAGCAGGGCGGGACGGCCCGCGTCCGCCAGCTCGGCCAGCACCGGCATGACGGCCCGGCTCCAGCGGCCTACGGACCAGGCCTCAGCGGCGTCGGCGACGCCGTACAGGCGGTGCTCGATCTCGGCCTCATCCGCCGCCGAGGGGCGGGCGCTGAGGACGCGCAGGTCGGCGTAGAGCTGCTGGCTGTCGGCATTGATGATGACGGCGTCCGTCCGCGCGGCCTTCTCCATCGCCAGCCGGGACTTGCCCGAGGCGGTGGGGCCGGCGATCAGCGTGATTGAGGGCAGGGTCAAAATGCGGGCTCGCGGGGCGGGTCGTCCGGCGATAGAACGCAGGCCCCGCAGTCGCAACCCGCTGGAACTCCGCCGTGCCTGATCGCGCCACCGTCATCGCCGCCCTCGACGCCATCACCGACCCGAAGACCGGGCAGGGACTGGTCGCCGCCGGACTCGCGCAGGGGCTGACGGTCACCGAGGACCGGGCAGGCTTCGTCATCGAGGTTCCGGCGGGCGAGACGGCGCTCTACGCCCCCGTCCGCGACGCCGCCGAGGCCGCGCTGAAGGCCCTGCCGGGCATGGCGCGGGTCTCCGTCATCCTGACCGCCGAGACCGCGCCAGCCGCCAAGCCGCGCCGTACCGCCAGCCTGTCGCCGCAGGCCGTGGACCAGACCCGGCCCAAGGCCCCCGTCGCCACCGACCGCCCGGCCCATGTGCGCAGGGTGCTGGCCGTCGCCTCGGGCAAGGGCGGGGTGGGCAAGTCCACGGTGGCGGTCAATCTGGCGGCGGCGCTGGCCGCGCGCGGGCTGTCGGTCGGGGTGCTGGACGCCGACGTCTATGGCCCGTCGCTGCCGACCATGCTCGGCGTCTCGGGCAAGCCGGACTATGTCGACGGCATGATCCAGCCCCATGTCGTGCAGGGGCTGAAGGCCATGTCCGTGGGCCTGCTGACCAAGGCGGAGGACGCCATGGTCTGGCGCGGTCCGATGGCCTCGCAGGCCCTGACCCAGATGCTGACCCAGACCCGCTGGGGCACGGAGGATCAGCCGCTGGACGTGCTGGTGGTCGACCTGCCGCCCGGCACCGGCGACGTGCAACTGACCCTGATCCAGAAAACGCCGCTGGATGGGGCGGTGATTGTCTCGACCCCGCAGGAGGTGGCGCTGGCCGACGCCCGCCGGGGCCACGCCCTGTTCCAGAAGGTCGGCGTGCCGACCCTGGGCCTGATCGAGAACATGACCGGCCCGATCTTCGGCAAGGGCGGGGCCGAGGCGGAAGCCGTCCGTCTGGGGGTGGCCTATCTGGGCGATATCCCGCTGGACGCCGCGGTGCGCGAGGGCGGCGACGCCGGTCTGCCGGTGGTTCTGGCGGATCCGCAGGGCGATGTGACGGCGCGGTTCGCGGGGTTTGCGAGGGCGGTCAGCGAAAAACTCGGCCTCTGAGGGTTTTCAAACGCAACGCGAACGGCCACCTTCCCGGTTCCAGTCCTTCCCCTGAGAGCCGCCCATGTCCGTCGACGCCCTGTTCCGCCCCTTCACCATCAAGGGGCTGACGCTGCCCAACCGCATCGTCATGGCGCCGATGACCCGGTCCTTCTCGCCCAACGGCATCCCGTCCGAGGGCGTGCCCGGCTACTACCGCCGTCGCGCGGAAGGCGGCGTCGGCCTGATCGTCACCGAGGGCACGGTGGTCGAGCGCCCGGCGGCCCGCAATGACGCCGCCGTGCCGGTCTTCCACGGCGAGGCCCTGCCGGAGTGGCAGAAGGTGGTGGACGAGGTCCACGCCGTCGGCGGCCTGATCGCGCCGCAGATCTGGCACGTCGGCTCGGCGCGCGGGCAGGGCGCCGAATGGGAGCCGCTGGGCAAGGTGGACAGTCCCTCGGGCCTGGCCGGTCTGGGCCGCCAGAAATACGAGGCCATGACCGAGGAGGACATCGCCGACACCATCGCCGCCTTCGGCCGTTCGGCCCGCGCCGCAAAGGAGATCGGCTTCGACGCCGTCGAAATCCACGGCGCCCACTCCTATCTGATCGACCAGTTCTTCTGGAATGTGCTGAACGTCCGCACGGACCAGTGGGGCGGGGCGACCATCGGCGAGCGCAGCCGCTTCGGCGCCGAGGTGGTCAGGGCCGTGCGCGAGGGGATCGGCGAGGAGATGCCGCTGATCCTGCGCCTGTCGCAGTGGAAGAGCGGCGCCTATGACGCCAAGAACGCCCACGATCCGGCGGAGCTGGAGCAATGGCTGTCGCCGCTGGCCGAGGCGGGGGTGGATGTCTTCCACTGCTCGCAGCGTCGGTTCTGGGAGCCGGAGTTCGAGGGGTCGGACCTCAATTTCGCCGGCTGGACCAAGAAGGTCACGGGCCTGCCGACCATAACCGTCGGCTCGGTCGGGCTGGACGGGGAGTTCATCGCGGCCTTCGGCGGCGCGGGCTCGAAACCGGCCTCGCTGGACGGGCTGATCGAACGGCTGGAGCGGGAGGAGTTCGACCTGGTCGCCGTCGGCCGCGCCCTGCTGGCCGACCCCTACTGGGTGCAGAAGATCCGCGACGGCCGTCACGACGAGCTGATGGACTTCCAGCGTCAGGCCATGCTGACGCTGTCGTAGCCGGGAGTGAAAAGTGAGTGGTGAGTAGTGAGTGGCTGCGTCGTCATGCGCGCCTAATCACGACTCACTTTTCACTACTCACCCACCCGCGCTTACCGTCGCTCGAAGACCTTGAACACAAACGCGTGGTCGTCCTTCTCGCCCGCGGGATGGGGCTCGGACGCCGTCTCGGTCCATTGGGCGGGATCGAAGGCGGGGAAATGCACATCGCCCTCGGGGGCGGCGTCGACCTCGGTGATGTAGAGCCGCTTGGCGCGGGGCAGGGCGGCCTCGAACAGGCCCGCGCCGCCGATGACGCAGACCTCGTTCACGCCGTCGTCCTCGGCCGTCTCGCGGGCGATCTCGATGGCCTCGTCCAGCGTCCGGCAGACCAGAGCGCCCTTGGCCTCGCCGTCGTCGCCATAGCCTTCGTCACGGGTCAGGACCACGTTCAGCCGACCCGGCAGCGGGCGCAGCGGCAGGCTTTCCCAGGTCTTGCGGCCCATGATGCAGGGCTTGCCGATGGTGATGGCCTTGAACCGCTGCAGGTCGCTGCGCAGCCGCCAAGGCAGGTCGCCGTCGCGACCGATCACGTCGTTGGAGCCACGGGCGACGACGAGAACAACGGAGGGAACGGCCAAGGTGCTTATCCGGTTAGGGGGGACGATCCCCTCTCCATAACGCGAGGTCCCGCATGGGCAAGTACGTCCCCGCCATCGTCACCGGCCTGATCGTCACGATCGTCGTCGCCTTCCTTCTGGGACTGATCGGGTTCCGGGGCTTCGCCGCCTGGTACGTCCCGCTCTTCGTGGGGATCTTCACCGGCTACATCATGGCCAATCTGCAGGGGACCAAGGCCGGACCGGTCGCGACGGAAGCCGAGAAGGCGGCGGCCCTTTCGCTGCGCCCGTCGCCGGGCAAGGCCCTGATCCTGATCCATCGTCAGGGTTTCGTCGGCAAGGCGGCGGGGATGGAGGTGACGCTGGACGACCGGGTGCTGGGCCAGCTGAAGTCGCCCCAGTTCACGGCGGTCGAGGTGGACCCCGGCGCCCATACGCTGGGCTTCGGCTTCGTCGGTCTGGCCGCCGCGCAGAACAAGCGCGAGATCGTGCCGGTCACGGTGATGGCGGGCCAGGCCGTCGCCTACCGAGCCACCATCTCGATGGGCATGGGCAAGAACACCATCAAGATCGACCGCGATGACGAGGTGTCCATGCTGGCCGACGACCTGCGCCGGGTGAAGATGGTGGCGCCGGCGGTGGCGTGATGGGCTATCGAGGGCGGCTCATCCAGCGCTGGATATGCTCAATGTATTCGGCGACCGGCAGAGCCTTGATGTCCGCCTTCGAGTGTCCGGTCTCGGCCAGTTCGATGAACAGTTGACCCTGAAAGTCGGTGAACCGATCCCAGATTTCGGTCGGTCCCGGGGCGTCGCCGGTCGTGTGCGGGGCGAGGAAGTTCCGGACGCCCGCCAATGCTCTCTTCGGCTTGCCGCCATGGATAGCCAGATCCGAGTTGGACAGGTCCGAGATCGCCGCCTGGTGGCGATACCGCTCCTCTTCCATAATGAGGTGCAGCTTTCGGCGATGGTGCTCTGACCCGAGATGGCGGCAGCCGAGATCGATGCCCAGCTCCAGCGGCATGTTGTGGCGCGCCAGTTCCTCTGCCGCGGCGGATTTGCTGCGCGAAAGGTCGTGGATGCCGAAGCGGGAGTCCCGGATGAGTTCGAGGATTTTTCCGATCCGGGTCTCTCCGGAATCGATGCGTTCCGTGGCCAGTCGGGGGCTGAAGTCCAGATAGGCGACGCAAAAGATGACCGCGTTCAGAAGCGGCTTGTACTTGGGGTCGAAGGGGCAGTTGATGAAGACGCTGCGGTCATAGCCGACGGGCGCTCCAGACACGCTCATGGCGTTAGCCGGCGCGCCGTTCGTAGGTCTTGTGATCCCGGACCGTGCCGTCTTCGTTGTGGATGAAGACTTCGCCGCCATCCCTTTGCGCAAGGCTGCGGGCGAAGGCGATGGCTTCCTCACGGGAGCTGAACACCCGGGTCGCGCGCTGCGCGCCGGTGTCGCGCACGCGCCATTCTCCGCGATAGCCCGAACTGACGTGGCGGCTGGTGCTCATCTGGTGAAGGTAAACCCGCGTCTAGGCCGAATCGACATTCACCGCATCCAGATCATGGAAGCGGCGATATGGACGAAGGCGAGGTAGTGGCGGGCGAGCCTGTCGAACCGGGTGGCGAAGCGCCGGAAATGCTTGAGCTTGTTGAAGC